>Ga0209953_1000016_pt1 | contig 88386 bp, 109 predicted proteins | sample SalPonred_H2O_MG_FD_185713 | JGI IMG/M metagenome (GOLD analysis project Ga0209953, IMG submission 185713) | Salt pond water microbial communities from South San Francisco under conditions of wetland restoration - Salt Pond MetaG... | ecosystem: Environmental > Aquatic > Non-marine Saline and...
CCTGTGGGCCACTGTAGAAGATCGGCATCCTAGAGAAGTAATCGGCAGTGTAAGCGAAGATTTAGCTACACAACTAGAATTACCGTTGGCTGACTTTTCAGACACTGCCAGTGCATTTTTCAAACAGCACTATCGCAGTGACTGGACCAATCGAGGCATAATGGTTCGAGAAATTGATGTAATAAGGCAGATCGAAGGTTGGTAACAATAAAGTTAATAACTAGCGATAGCTATGTATGGAATAAGTTATCGGTTATTGCACAGTTTACCTCTGCTGTTTGCAACAAGCATCCAGTGTGTATAGACCTCTTAAATGAAGGTCCTGCTTTTGAGAATCTTGACATTTATCAGTCTATTAGAGACATTTGCGAAACATACAATTACGATCTTGAAAATATAACAGTTACAACATGCAATCTCTATCAACAACCCATTGACAATATTGAATTTGAAATAACCTTTCCTAACCATTTTGTTTATAACACTGTAAAGTTGTTAGAAAATGTAAACACGGAAAAAAATATTTCAAAAACGTTTGGATTGTTTGTAGGCCGCAGTAACAGTCACAGACTGGATCTAAGCAGTTATCTGTTCAATCATTATAAAGATCAAACCGATCAGACTTTTCATTATGATCCATCTGACGAATATCACCGAAATAATCTTGGGTTAGACGGTTTGCTAGCAATAGCAGGTGTTGAGGTTAGTACTGAAATATCACAGTTTTTGCAACAATGTCCTATGATCTCTAGTGAATCAGTGACATACCCAATATTGATGGACCAGCACTGTAACATGTATTCGCGCTATCAAAACTTTTTTACTGAAGTGGTATGCGAAACATCCTACGTAGGTGAAACATTTTTTCCTACTGAAAAAATATGGAGACCTATTGCAATGATGACACCGTTTATTGTCCAAGGTCCGCAGAATTTTTTACATAGATTACAAAAGCTAGGTTTTAAAACATTTGATCGTTGGTGGGACGAAGGGTATGCAGAAGATCCGGCTGACTGGCAGACTGTGGAAATTAAAAAAGTGATAAATTTTTTGTCTAATAAAAGTATCAACGAACTGCAGAAGATCTACAATGAAATGCTTCCTACTCTAGAGCATAACAAAAAACTTTTAATCGACATGAATCAACAATTTGTGGATAGCACTGTATGTACAAATTAGATTACAGTGAATTTTATATTACCAACGTATGCAATCTCAGCTGCCCTGGATGCAACAGATTTAACAACTACAACTTTCGTGGTCGACAACGCTGGAAAGATTTAGAGTCAACATATAAAGAGTGGAGTAAAGTGGTCAGTATTCGTCACTGTGCAGTGTTAGGAGGAGAACCACTGTTGAATGCTGATGTTATTGATTGGTGCAGAGGTATACTTAAACTGTGGCCCAAGACTTATCTAAGATTGATTACCAATGGATACAGAATCGAACACAGACAAGATCTTTACAATCTCAATTTGGAATACAGAGATAGATTCAGTGTATGGGTAGGTGTACACAATGAAAATCATGTAGACGATATTGTGTCACGTGTAAAAAAATGGCAACAAGGTCCAATAATTGATACAATATACGACGAAGATCCTTACAATGTATATAGAATATTGAAAGATGTCAACGGTATTTCTACTCGCATAGAATATAATTGGTGGTTTCACCAAGGAAGCATAATAGATCAAATGGGCGTAAAGCAACTGCACAACAGTGACAGAGAAGCAGCACACACCAATTGTCATATGAAAAACTGCCATCACTGGATTGATGGCAAGTTATACAAGTGCGGCGTAGTTGCATTGTTGCCAGAATTTGATAAGCAACATCAGTTGACATTAAGTACTAGTGATAGAGAGCTAATGCAGAGTTATCAACCTCTAACCATTGATTCAAATAACAAAAAACAGTTTTTTGCCAATCTCGGCAACAGTATACCGCAGTGCAAGTTTTGCCCACAACAGTACAATGGCGACCAAATCTACGCAGAGTATAAAAAAAATCTATGAAAGGTGATGAAGTAAACAAAGACTTTCGCAGTGGTTTTATTACCAATGCTGAAGACATGAGAGACGCACTGAATCAGGTCGGACCCGGCATGTGTCTTGCCAAATGGAAACAGGTCAGTTTACATCTCACCAATGGATATAACAACAGTTGTTATCATCCTCCTTTGCACAGAATCGAATCACAAGAACTGGAAAATAATCCCAGTGCACTACACAATACAGCCTGGAAAAAACGACAGCGCAAGCGCATGCTGTCTGGCGATCGTCCAGAAGAATGTAGCTATTGTTGGGCCATGGAAGACAATGGCAAACTCAGTGACAGACACTATAGATCAGGAGAACCCTGGGCGGCCAAAGACTTTGACAATATTATTGCCAGCACTGGCGATGAAGATGTAAACCCTGCGTATGTAGAAGTAAACTTCAACAGTGCCTGTAATCTACGTTGTAGTTACTGTAGCCCGCAGTTCAGCAGTTCCTGGATGGAGGAAACCGAAAAACACGGGGCATGGCCAACCAGTACTCCACACAACGATCCAAAACATTTTCAAGGCGATCGCCGGCCTATCCCAGCAAGAGAACATAACCCATATGTGGAAGCATTTTGGGAATGGTGGCCTGAACTGTATCCTGAACTGGAACATTTTCGCATGACTGGTGGCGAGCCATTAATGGATAAGAACACATATCGTGTGTTTGATTATGTATTGGAAAATCCTAATCCCAAGTTGCATCTAAACGTGACCAGTAATTTTAGTGTGGATGAACGTTTGTGGCAAAAATACAAAGAACAAGTAAAACGCCTCTGCAACGAAGGGCATGTAGAACACTACATGCAATTTGTCAGTGTAGACGGTTGGGGTAAACAAGCAGAATACATGCGCAACGGTCTTGACTTTGATCTCATGTGGGACAGATGCAATCAATTTCTCAATGAAATTCCAGAGCGCAGCAGTCTCACTTTTATTGTAACAATGAACAATCTCAGTGTGCCCAGCTTGGGTGATCTGTTTGCCGGCATACTAGGACTGAGAAAAGTCTACAGTGAAAGTTATCAACGAGTTTGGTTTGATACACCAGTGCTGCGTCAGCCGGAATGGCAAAGTCTGCAGATATTGCCTGAAAGTTATGTGCTACAGTTAGAAAGACTGTGGAGTTGGATGATAGCACAAGCTGAAACTCCGGACACTCGATTAAAAGGATTCAAGGACTATGAAATACAGCGTCTTGATCGTGACATTGCTTGGATGAGAGATGGGCAAAAACTAGACACAGAATATTTACATCGTGCTCAGGCAGACTTTTATAGGTTTTTCAATGAACACGATCGCAGAAGAGGCACTGATTTTTTAAAAACTTTTCCAGAAATGCAAGACTGGTGGAAACTGTGTGAATACAGGAGCAAACGGCATGCAGGATGATTTTGACAAATTTATCAACAGTTATGATTTGCGTATATTGCACAGTGGCGGTGATTATGGTAATTTTTTATTGTGGGCAATGGGATGGTTAGATCAAAAAGAATATCAAACCATCCAACAGGTGCAAACTGAAACTGGCAGTTTTCATCATAATATGGACAATTATATAAACCGTGACTATGATTCGTCGCCTGTTGAGTTAGCAAATATTTATAATTCTGCCAGTATTGTTCGCTTGCATTATAATATCAACAATATAGAAAATGACATTTTATCTATTGCCGATACTGGACCTACTATGTTGATTGATCCAACAAACTGTATTTTGGAAATGTTAAACAATCGAGAAACCAAGATGCTACAACAAGCCTCTTGTAAAATAGAAAACATTCAAGATTTGGCTTCGCAAATTCAAACATGGTTAAATGTGTTCGACAAGTGCAGGAATTTACAACATGAAAATTTGTATATTGTAAAAATGAAACAGTTGGTTAAGAAACCAGCAATAACCATAAAACAGGCTTATCAATGGTGGAGAAAGCATGATGGAGTAAGGTCCAATGATGAAATTAACGACACTGTATCTTACTGGCAAAGCAAACAAAAATTTCTAAATCACGACGAAAGTATACTAGCATTGCTTAGATCAAATGATCCTTTATTGACACAAAACATACCTGCATTACAAACTATGCTTATAGATTCTGCAAAAAAACTTCCTAGTAAAACAGATATCGACGATCTTATGTACAGCCAATGCTTGCAAAAATTGCCACCAGACTGCGCAGAATATAAAAACCTAATAAAAAAGCCAACAGTTAGTAACATGTATCCTGCAGTTTTCTATGCTGCAAAAAATATTAAAAATCAAGCTGAGGAAATTTACAAACAGGTAGTCAATCGAGATTTATCTTCATGTATAATAGTGTTACACAATGCTGATTCAGCAGGCCAAACTTTGGTAAACACACTGAATACTATCACAGACCACAATGAGGATTTATTCTATGGGTTGTCTATAAGTAAATTGTCTAGGCTAACGTTAAACGAATGGATAGGTTTTTTACGTACACGAGCCAAAAAAATAATCATAATAGATAGGAAAAATTTCGAACTAGAACACGCACTTCGTATATCAGAGTGTACTGCATCTGCCGATATCAATGATATTTTTTCTTCACCGGACGATTCTACAGTGTTTGATACTGTATACGACCGTAAAAATACTAAAAAAATTCTATTAAAAGATCTTGTTTATTCTTTTGAGGAAACGATAAGATTGGTGTGTAATTGGACACAAACTGAAATAACTAAACCTATATGTGCTATCGAGTATTTTAAAAACAACAAATACAATAGCATAGATCAAGAATACAATAAGATACATGGCGGATTTTCTTACTATGCCAAATATAAAAAAGCAACAGAATATTTACAGAGTTAAAATATGACAAGACTTATAAATGAAACAGACTTGGAATTTCGCAAAAGAGTATTAGATAGTAAAAGCTCTAGCTTTTGTGGTGCCAAGTGGTACAATGCTACTATATGGCTTGGATCAGGAATGACCACCAGTTGCCACCATCCGCCTGCACATCTTGTACCTATTAAAGATGTAACTGAAAATCCCAAGCTACTACATAACACACCAGAAAAAAAACAAGATCGAGAAATGATGCAACGGGGCGAACGTCCTCCAGGTTGTGAGTACTGCTGGAAAATAGAAGACATGGGCCGAGATGCAGTAAGTGACCGTGTGTACAAAAGTGTAATCTATGACGACAAAGATTTACAAACTGTATTTGAAACAGACCCAAATGCAGATATTGACTTACAAACACTGGAGATCAGTTTTGACAGAACTTGTCAACTTGCATGCAGCTATTGTAATCCTGCATTTTCCAGTACCTGGGTAAAAGATGTAAAACGCAATGGTGCATACAGTGGTCTTGTCAGTGATGGACGTAATCATTTTACACATCCTCATGACAGTGCGCAACTGTTTACAATCAATGAAGAAAATCCATATGTTGAAGCATTTTTCCGTTGGTGGGAAAGTGACCTACATCGTACTCTCAAAGAGCTGAGAATCACAGGTGGAGAACCACTGATGAGTGGCTACACCTGGAGATTGATCGAGTGGTTTAAGCAAAATCGTGGCAAAAGTAAAACACGTCTTGCTATCAACAGCAACCTAAGTTTACCCACTGAAAAGATTCAAGAATTGCTAGACGCTTGTGAAGACATTGAACTAGATATCTATACCAGTAACGAAAGCATGGACCAGCAGGCTGAGTATATTCGACACGGATTGAATTGGAACCAATGGCTGCGTAACATGGACTTATTGGTCCGCAGTCCGCAAATACGCAGTTTGCATAATATGTGCACAATCAACGCATTGTGTTTGGACAGTTTGCCAGAGTTCTTAGACAAGGTACTGACATGGAAGGCTGAGTTTGGCAAAGACCGTCCTAATTTTACGTTAAACATTTTGCGCTTTCCTAGTTTTCAAAGTCCATTGATATTCCCTGATGATATCCGCACAAAATACAAACAGGACCTTGAAGCTTGGTTAAATACAAACAAGCACAATGAGTTGTTGCATCAACACGAAATCAATCATTTGCAGCGTTTAATAGACTACTTAGATGTTGTAAAAACTCCGCACTCAGAAACGTTCGAACATCCAAAACTTTTAAATGACTTTAAAAAGTTTTATTCGCAGTACGATGAGCGCAGAGACTTGGATTTTGCTACAGCATTTCCAAAGCTAAACAGCTGGTATTCCCAACTATGAAAAAAATAAAACTCTATGACAACACTGAATACCGTGAGTGGAAAGATCGAGTTCTGAATAGCAAAAGTCCCAGCTTTTGTGGCGCCAAGTGGTACAATGCCAGTGTATGGCTTCAGCAAGGCTGGACCACAAGTTGCCATCACAATCCACCGCATGCCATTGATGTAGAAGAAATCAAAAAAAATCCGCGAGCATTGCATAATACCACAGTTAAGAAAAATGAACGTGCAATGATGCAACGTGGCGAAAAACCAGCCAACTGTCAGTTTTGCTGGGTCATGGAAGAAACCGACCCGAATAATCTAGCAGACAGATATTGGTTAAGTACCATTGCAAGTGAAGAACAATTGCAAGCAGCATTTGATGCTCCGGCTGATCAAGATGTTGATTTATTGTATTTAGAAATAGCGTTTGATAGAACCTGTCAGTTGGCCTGTAGTTATTGTTGTCCTAGTATAAGCAGCAGTTGGGCAACCGACGTGCGCAACAACGGAGCATACGAAGGTTTAGAAACTGATCGCAGGCAACATTACATTTCTCCTTGCGACGACAGCATGACCAGTCGACCTAACGAAGTAAATGAATATGCAGAAGCATTTTTCAAGTGGTGGGAGGACAGTTTAGCTGGCAGTCTAAAGCAGTTGCGGATTACAGGTGGCGAACCAATGATGAGTCCTCACATGTGGAGATTATTAGACTGGCTCGTAGAGAATCCAAACAAGGCAAAGTGCAGAATCGAAATCACTACAAATTTAGCTTATGATGACTCAGTAGTAGATAAAATGCTTGATAAAGTGAGCAAAATCGATCTTCCTGTATGGGCATATGTGAGCAGTGAAAGCATCGGAGCCCAGGGCGAGTATGTCAGAGACGGGCTTAATTGGAAACAGTGGGAACGTAACATCGATCGATTGATTGCAAGCAAAGACATAGAAGATATCAGTATCATTGGCACAGTTAATGCACCAAATGCCGACGGATTTGTTGATTTTTTACGTTGGCTCGTGGAAAAAAAGAAAATAGCAAAACCACTAGGAAAAAATTTAATGTTTACTATTAATCCAGTGCGTTTTCCGACATTCCAAAATATTGTAGTGCTGCCAGAAGATATTAGAGAAACCATAGCAGATGAAATTGATGAATTTATGGTTGCCAGTGATGTTCATAGTGTTATTGATCATTTAGAACGTGACCATATTCAGCGTATAAGCAAATATATTCGTAATGTCGTTAACCCGCATAAGGAAGATGTTACCAAACACGACCTTACTCCTTATGAATTGCAACAAGGCAAAAATGACACCGAGCTACTACAAAAAGATTTTAAACGATTTTTTGTGCAGTATGACAAAAGACGAGATAAAAATTTTACAGAAACGTTTCCGAGATTGGCTAAATGGTACAACAGTTTATGAGCTATGCTAACACGTTGAACAGTATTCAAGAAACATACAGTGTTGTATCCACAGTGGATTTGGATTCTTATGCTGACATGCACTATGAAGACATGCAACAGCAATTGGTAGAATTACTTGCACGATTGCGCAAAGACGAATATACAGATCAAGAAAGGTTGGTGTTTACAACTACCACAGACAGTTATGTGCAACAAGACACAGTAGGCTTAGTTCTGCAAAATTTACAATTAGCCTTAAATCATGTTGACATCAGCAATTTTTTTGTTATAATAGTAACTAACAGTACACACTGGCAGGAACAACAAGAACGACTTAACAATCTAAGTCATGACCCTGTGCCAGTTGAATTCATCTACGTAAAAGAAGATGAACATCACAGAAGAATACTAGAACGCTTGCCAACCAGTAAAAAAGACGAATACCGTTACGGTAGTCTCAATCCAATTAAAATTGATTTAAAAGACGTAACTGACAGTGAACAGTTTTTGCTGACTGGCAGTAAACGTTTTTGTATCTATCCTTGGATTCATTTACATGCATATCCCACTGGTGATGTTTATCCTTGCTGTCATGCAGAAATGCGCGAAGGTCCAGCAGGTAATGCCAAGCAAGATACACTAGAGAATATAAACAACAGTGACCGCATGCGAGAACTTCGCAGAGACATGCTCTCAGAAAAGTCAAACAGCTGGTGTACTAGATGCTACGAACAAGAAGATGCAGGATTTTTTTCTGGTAGACAAAGTGCTAACAAGCATCATGGTCACCATATCGGGCGAGTCAAAGATACCAATAAAGATGGCAGTGTAGATAAGTTTTCCATGACCTATTGGGATATAAGATTCAGTAATTTGTGTAATCTCAGTTGCAGAAGCTGTGGGCATATCTTTTCAAGCAGTTGGTATCAAGATCAAGCCAAGCTTGCAGGCGAAGATTGGAAAAAAGAAAACAGTGTGCTCATCTATGCAGGCAGACATGAAACTGACATGTGGGAACAGTTGGTTGAGCATATAGACGACGTAGAACAGATATACTTTGCCGGTGGCGAACCACTGTTGATGATAGAACACTACAATATTCTAGAAGAACTGGAACGTCGCGGCAGATTTGATGTTAGACTGATCTACAACAGCAACTTCACTGAAGTCAAACTCAAAGACAGACTGGTGTTTGATTACTGGAAAAAGTTCGACAGTGTAGCTGTGGGTGCCAGTTTGGATGCTATGGGCAATCACGCAGAATACATTCGCAAAGGCACAACCTGGGCAGACGTAGAACGCAACAGAGAACAGATGTTGAAAATTTGTCCTGATGTTGACTTTTATATCAGTCCCACTCTTAGTATAATGAATGCCTGGCACATAACTGATTTTCATCGAGACTGGGTAGAAAAAGGATTGTTGCGTGCGCAGGATCTCAATGTAAACATATTACAGGATCCTAAACACTATCGAATTGACATAGCTCCGCCTGAATACAAAGCACAGCTACAACACAAATGGGAACAGCACCTTGAATGGCTGAGACCGCAAGATGATTTACAGCGTGCTACTCAAGGATTTGAGAGTGCAATACGTTTTATGAACAGCACAGATAATACAGCACTTATTAACGAATTTTGGAGCAAGACCAGCCAGCTCGATCAAATACGAAAAGAAAACATACTAGAACAAATTCCAGAACTAGAGGCACTACGATGAATTTACCGCATGAACAATTTTGCGTGCTACCATGGATAAGTTTAGAAACAAGTCCTATTGGCACAGTGCGCCCTTGTTGCCTTGCAGAAGATGAAATCAAAGACAACAACGGTGAAAAGTTTGAACTTATTGCCAGCGATCTGGGAGAAATACAGTGTAGCGATTACATGCAGGATCTGCGACAACAGTTCTTGGATGGTAAACAGCCGCGAACCTGTAGGAAATGCTGGAAAGAAGAACGTGCAGGACGCACCAGCAAGCGTATGCACACGCTGGATCGGTTAAAACATGTGTTACCAGATCAAGAATGGACAGTTGACGCAAAGCCGTTGATGTTTCTTGATCTCAAGCTTGGCAACATTTGCAACCTCAAGTGCAGAATCTGTGGTTCGTGGTCTAGTTCACAGTTTGCCGCTGAAGAACTGCAATTTCACAGAAGGGAAGAAGGTGATCGAAAAGACAGCTATCATTATGAAATGCTGAAAAAGGGAGCCTGGCCAAAAGAAACAGAAACATTCTGGGATCAATTTGACAGCGTAAGCTCGGATATCCGCTATATCGAATTCACAGGCGGCGAGCCGTTTATGATCAAAGAACACTTTAGAATACTGCAAAGTTTAGTAGATAAAGGCATTGCTGGCAATGTGGAAATACACTACAATACCAATGGTACCATCTACCCCGAAGAAGGCGAAGCTCTGTGGAAACATTTTAAGACTGTAGAAATTGCATTCAGCATAGATGATGTAGAAGATCGTTTTGAATATCAACGCAGCAATGCAGAATGGCACACTGTAAACGAAAATATTACCAGGTTCCGCGATCTCAAACATAGATATCCAGGAAAAATACAATTACAAGTGTGTAGCACAGTAAACGTATTCAACGTCTCTTATCTTGAAACGTTGGCTAATTGGATTGACCAACAAGAGTTTGATTTTGTGTATTGGAATATGATGCACGAAGCCTACTACTTTAGTATCAGTACATTGCCCAGTCGTGCAAAATATGAAATTGAACAAAGACTGCGCAGTGCACAGGTTAGCTCCAAGCACAAACAAGAGTTTGAAAATATCATAGATTTTATGAACGGCGGACCAAGTCATGATGGACAGATTCTCAGAATGAAAGTGAGAGACCTGGATTTCAAACGCAGTCAGGACCTGAGAACGCATCACAGTGAACTAGCAGAGTGGATTGAATACGAGGGCGTACAGTGAAAGTAGGGTTTACATGCAGTACATTTGACCTGTTGCATGCTGGACATGTAGCAATGCTTCGTGAAGCAAAAGAACAATGCGATTATCTAATGGTAGGACTACAGGTTGATCCAAGTCGAGATCGTCCTAATAAAAACGCACCTGTGCAAACACTGGTAGAAAGATATACACAGCTACAAGCAGTGCGTTATGTAGACGAAATTGTAGTGTACGAAAACGAAAGAGATTTAGAAGACATTCTGGAAATGATGCACATAGATGTGCGGATTCTAGGCGAAGAATACCGAGAACACGATTTTACCGGAAAGGATATTTGTAAAAAACGTGGTATTCAGTTATACTTTAACAAAAGAGAACACCGTTTTAGCAGCAGTGATCTAAGACGAAGAGTAGCCTCTCTAGAAAATGCAAAAACCTAAAGAAAAACCGTCAAGTCTGTGCATGGCACCGTGGACTCACACCTATCTTAGTCCTCAGACAGAACGCAGAATGTGCTGTGCCAGCAGAGAACCTGCACAGAACTTCAAGCAGTATATCGACACTGATACAGGCACCGGCGAATACAATCCAAGCACACTAGAAGAACATTGGAACAGCGAACACATGAAAAATGTGCGTCGTAGAATGATGGCAGGCGAAACACTCAACGAGTGCGAAGTGTGCAATAACAAATTGCTGAATACAGATGTATACAGAGACTACTTCTGGCATCTGTTTAAGCATCACTACAACGATATTTGGGAAAAAACCGACGAGTCAGGGCATACAGATATGCAACCTGTTAGTTGGGACTATCGTTTTAGTAATCTCTGCAACTTTAAATGCAGAACCTGCGGGGACATGTTGAGTTCAGCCTGGGAAACTGAACAGCGTAAAAACAACATGATCAATTGGGACGATCCAAAAAACAACTGGATGCGTCCCGAAGTCCGCGCAGAAATATCCAAATTTCAAGACACTCAGATTGAAGCCGAGTTTTCACAAGCTGTAGAAGAACACAGAGTGCAAGAAGTTTATTGGGTAGGCGGAGAACCTTTGATGTACGAGCAACATTGGAGGTACATGTCCAGGATCGTAGAATTGGGAGACGGTCCTGGACTTTATGCTCGATACAATACAAATCTCAGTAGAGTTGAATACCAAGGCACGCACTTATACAGAGATATTATCAAAAATATAAGAGACTGGCAAATCTGTGCCAGCATCGACGGCACCGGGCCCATTGGCGAGTATATTCGCACGGGATTGAATTATCAACAATTTTTAGACAACTTCAAACAAGGCGTTGATATACAGAAAACACGCAGGCAGATGCGATTGGATTTTACACTCACGTTGCCGGGCTTGTTTGAAGTGGAGGCAATGCAACAACTTGCAGATGAGCTAGGCGTGGACTTACTTGCAAAAGTAATCTTTGGGTTTTCGCCTGACATTGTGCTGAGTCCACTGGCACTGCCTAAGGAATTGCTGGACAAACAGATCGATCAACTGGCGCACAGTGTACCTGATGGTGCACTCAAAGATGTGCTAGTACAACTGAAAAACAGGCCAACGTTTCAGGAGCAATGGCCTGGTCAGTGGCAATCGGGCTTGGTTGCTGGAAAAAAACGTATACTGCGTTTAGAGAGTATTCGCAACGACAAGTACACTCTAGACGATATTTTACAGGAACACAATAAGGAAATTTATGACTGGTGGCAATCAATTCCAATTATTGGATAAAGTTTCAATTGAACTCAAAAATAGAGCAACAGGGTCATTGTTGCCTGTGTATATTGATGTTTATGATAATAGTTTATCACGTAAATGGCTAGATGCACTAAAAGTAATCCTTAAAGACGATTTGCATTTAGAAAAAAACTACTGTTTCTTTGGATTTCCAGATGGCGAACGCAGTGCAGAATACATCTGTGAACAAATAAATCGCAGTATAGCCGCAATCAACGCCAGTGATCTAGATTACAACATACATGACCATTTCACTGTGGAGAATACTATTACCACTGGTCCAGTTGGCGAGGACTTGCCTGGGCATAAATTGGTCCAGGAAAAAATGAATTGGTTGCACAGATACTTTGAGGATTTACAAGGAACCAGTGCTGACATCAGTGCTTATTACAAACAGGCCAATGATGCAACACGTTGGCACATACGTCAACTGAACTTGTTGTGTCACGAATACGAAAGTCTTGTGTTAAGCATGCGTAAAAAGATTCATGCACCTGAATGGCGTAGACCTAGTCAGTTAATGTGCTGGCTGAATGCACCGAGATTTACACTGGACGAGAATGATTACGAATTGTTTGGAGTCGACACACTGGCAAGACCTTTAGGCGGTGTGTTTGTGGGTGTAAACAAAGCTGTTGGTAAACACCACTGGGAAGTGTTTCACGATGAAGGACGCGACAGCAGAATCGATGAACTGGTAACAACGTCTTTGAGCAGCCAAACCGAAGCCACTGGGGATTTTGACATTGAATGGGCAAACAATCCTGGCAACTACGAATTCTTTCAACGTGAAATGGCAGACTTTCGGACCTGGCTTGTTGCAAATGGCTTTGACCCTGAAGACAAATGTCTAACCATTGGACATCCGCAGATAGGTCAAGTGGATTTAAATGCCAGCTTTGGCACAGAAGATTTTGAAACAATATGGGCCTTGCTCAACGATCATTTAGATGTGCACAGTGTAAGCACCGCAAATCACCGTGCAGAGTATCCATATCACTGGAGCGATCAAGATTACATGGCTCAACAAATTCGTGCACTGGCTGATCATGTATAATTACAGTGCAAGGGGAAAACCATGAACACGTTAAAATACATTGTTACATTTCGATGGGTACTTGACATCTATCGTAGAATCAAATTACATATTCTGTACAAGAAAAAACTTAAGGAACTTCGTAAAAGAGATCCTTTCATCTACAAATAAGGCAGTATATGATACTGGGAATTAGCGCAGGGTTTCACGATGCGGGCGTATGTGTGCTTGACTATGACGGCAATATACACTTTGCATCTCACAGTGAAAGATTCAGCAAGAAAAAACATGACAAGCATCTGTGCAAGGCGATCCTAGATCGTTGTTTTGAATATCCAATTGAGCATGTTGCATACTATGAGCGTCCTTGGATGCACAACATGCAACAATGGATCAGTGGACAATCAGTAAGTCAACACTGGAGTCTCAAAAGCACATTGAAATCAATACTGGGAGATTATTGGAATCCACAGTTATCTACCAGTTGTTATCCGCATCATCTCAGTCATGCGGCTGCTGGCTTTCAGACTTCTCCTTATGACGATGCTACAGTAGTTGTGATTGATGCCATTGGTGAATTAGACACGATCAGTATATATTATGCATACTATGATAACAAAGGTCGTGCTCGTTATAGAAAGCTTTGGGGACAGAGATATCCACACAGCATTGGTTTGTTTTACAGTGCGATCACACAGCGTGTTGGTCTGCGTCCAATGGATGAAGAATATATTACCATGGGAATGGCCGCATTTGGACACGAAAAAGCCAAGTCATTGATGACCAGCAATGTGCTCGAAACACAAATGAAACAGCGATATCTTTACAGTGATAACAAATTACAGTTCAAAGAAAACTTTCACACAGGTATAGATGCCAGTCATTGGGAAGACTACAGCAACGAAGAGATAGCATTTGCAGCTCAAACCATTGCAGAAGAACTTATTCAAGATGTAATGTATACTGCCGCTCGACTGGGAAACAGTAAAAATTTAGTTTACATGGGAGGAGTGGCACTAAACTGCGTAGCCAATCGCAACATTGGGCTCAACTTCGACAATGTGTGGATCATGCCCAATCCTGGTGATGCCGGCAGTGGCTTGGGTTGTGCTGCACTGCATTATGGCAAGCGTGTCAACTGGGAACACCCATACACTGGCACCTGTATTGAAGGCGAGTATCCTGTAAATGAATTGCTAGATGAATTGTTATCCAATCGCATAGTAGGAGTAGCAGCCGGTGGTGCCGAGTTTGGCCCTAGAGCACTGGGCAATAGAAGTCTGCTGGCAGATCCTAGAGGCGATGACATTAAAGATCTAGTGAACACTATTAAAAAACGTCAAAAGTTTAGACCATTTGCTCCAGTGATACTGGAAGAATACGCAGATCAATATTTTGATATGCCTCGAGGATTTTCAAGCAGTCCGTACATGCAGGTAACAGCATACTGCAAACATCCAGAACTGTTTCCTGCTATTGTACATGTAGATGGCACAAGTCGAGTGCAAACAGTGCCCAAAGACAGTGCCAGTGGCATAAGACAACTACTAGAAAAATGGTATGTGTTAACAGATTGTCCTATGCTGCTGAATACCAGTTTAAACATTCGCGGAGAGCCAATGATTGACACTGTAGAAGACGCCATAAGATTCGAACAATTGTATAACACTCCTGTGTGTACTCCTAAAAAAGGTTAAACTAAAAAATGTCAGAACTAGTAGAAATTATTGAAGTAGAACACTACACAGATCGCCTGTTTAGATTTAGAACAACAAAGCCAAAAGACTTTACTTTTCGGGCCGGTGAGTTTACAATGATAGGAATGGGGGATGATGATCTCATGAGAGCATACAGCATTACCAGTGCCCCTGAAGATCCTTTTTTAGAATTTTACAGCATTAAAGTCCCGGACGGTCCGTTGACAAGTAGATTACAGCATGTTAAAATAGGAGATACAATTGAAGTAGGTGATCGCCCAACTGGCAGTTTAACTACACAATTTGTAAAGCCTGGCAAAGACTTGTGGTTAATGGCTACCGGCACTGGTATTGCACCTTTTATTAGTTTGTTAAGAGACGGTGAGATATTTGACATCTACAACAAAGTACACGTAACATGGACAGTGAGAACACCTGCTGAACTGTTGTGTTATCACGAATTTTTACAGGATCTTGATATACATTACTTTCCAACAGTTACCCAAGAAGAATTTGCTAACACGGGACGTATACAAAAATTTATTGAAGCTGGTACCATTATGGAAAACAGCAGTCCCGAAACAGATCGTGTAATGTTATGCGGAAGCATGGCTTTCAATAAAGACATGAAACAGTTGTTGCTAGCTGCAGGCTACGAAGAAGGCAACAAGAAAAATCCAGGTACGTTTGTGCTAGAACGTGCATTTGTAAGCTAGGAGAATTATGACACATTTAGTAACTGATAATTGTATCAAATGCAAACACACGGATTGTGTTGAAGTATGTCCAGTGGATTGTTTTTATGAAGGTCCGGACTTTCTAGTAATCAATCCTGATGAATGCATTGACTGTGCAGTTTGTATTCCAGAGTGTCCTGTTGATGCCATTGTAGCTGAAGATGAAGTGCCCAATGACGGAGTTGATTGGTTTAAAATCAACGCTGAATTAGCTGAAAAATGGGCAGATAATAACATTACAGAAAAACTAGATCCTTTACCTGATCACGAATCATGGACAGATGTGCCAGGCAAGGTTCAATATATTCAACACTATATGGAAAGTTAGTATTATTGGTCTCCTGAGCATTGTTGCCCGCAATGCTCGGCGCATGCTACTAACCTGCCGGTTTCGATAGTTTCTTTCCAGGTCGGTGGGATACTTTTAAACCATTCAACACATTCTTCTAGACTGTATTTAAATAAATCGTTTTTGGCTACTAACTGTTTAATTTGCCCATTTCGATAAATCATATCGCCTGCGCGACCCGTGTATGTTTCTGGTGCATTGCCAATGTAGCAGCAAGGATATACTTTGCCATCGCTGCTTACATATATATTTCTATCTTTCATTGCTTCGCAAACAATGGTTTTTTGATTATATATTTTTTGAGTATACTTGCTTGGAGAACTATCTATGAACTCTTTTGTAGTAAGGATGTGCTCAACATCAATTTTAAATTCCCGGCCGATCCAGTATATCACGTTTTTGTTTTTATCTATTACAGGACCATTATCGCGCCTGTGGTCTTTAACTTCAAATTGATCAAACCCTAGTTGTTTGCTAAGTTCACGTGCTTCTTCGATTTGATGTTGATTATGTTCAAACACCATAAAAACCCAACTAGTTTTACCGCCTGCATTTCTAACTGTTTGTGCATTCTCTAGTATTGTATTAAAATCAGTATTTCTTCTGTACAGTTTATGAGTATCTTCGAGGCCGTCTATTGCAAAGAAAATTCTGTCTGTCACACTAGCAAGATCTTTCCAAAAATCTAGATCACGTGCATTGCCGTTTGTGCTTATAATTAAATTAGCGGTTGGATTATGCTTACGAAAGTATTGCATAATAGCAGGCGTGTCGGGATTCATTACAATATCGCCAAAGTTGCCGCACACATTTATTTTGTGAAGTTGTGCAATAAACTCTGGTTTAAATATTTGTTTTACTTCCTTTAGCGTCAAGTTCCGTTCAACATAACCTGCATTAGTAGGGTGCCCGAACACATTTCTCAGGCATAAAGGACACTCTGCGTTGCATAAACTTGATAGTTCTAAGTCTAATCGGCGTATAAACTTATAGTGATACATTACAAATAACTTTCTAAACCACCTTTTCTAGAAAGATCTTGTGTACAGCAGCTGATTCCACCGTCCCAGAAGTAACTGTGACGAAGTTCACTTACTATAGGATTTATTTTATGTTTTTCGCAGTAGTCAAATACCTGCTTATTATAGGCTGAGAATATGACATTCTCTTCATCTAGCACAAGGCAATTAACATCAAACACAGTGTCTTCGACAAATCCAACCCATTGACTTAAATAGCTGTCAACAAAGTTTGAAAATTCTGGAGTAGGTGTCTGTCCTGTCACATACCAACGCCCGTTAAAGTTTTCCTGTTTAAACTTGCCAACTTCCATAGCCGCCCATATTGAACTGTCCCAAATCTTACAAACGTCCCAACCAGGAAAGTCGCCTGCTAGATCCAGCTGGTCGTCCCATTTACTACTTAATAACACACCTGGCTTGAGAATAGCAAACACTGCATCGCCATGGCCATCAGTTACAGCTTCGTGTATACGATAGTCTGGGCCTAGCACATTGTCAACAATCCAGCGTGTTTGTTCTGGTTTCAAATAGTCTGAATTGTCAAAGAAAACGTCTTTACCAACACGTACAATACAACTAGCACTGGCTCCGTTGAGCACACAGTTTTCGTCCCATTCTCCTTGGTGCGGATTAATCACTTGATCCGGATTGTGTTGTTCTAAATCTGCACAGATATTATCCAATTCTTGCACAGGCAGCACACGTAGTAATTTGTCGCCTAGTGTAATCTGCCAGTCTCTTGGCGTAAGAGGCGGAAGCGGAGCACCTTGATCAGCAATCTGTTGTTCATGAAAACGGTTTACATCGGGTAGGTCTGGTCTACGGACCTTTGCACCATATTCTTCTATGGTCTTTTGTAGGTTTTCTAGATCTTCGGCACTTTCTTCAAGTATCTGACTGAGTTGATTGAATACTTGTTTGTCTTCGATAAACTCAAAATGTTCTGGTGTAAACACACTGCCTATAATTACTTCTTCCAGTGGTTGCCAACTAGTGTAACTGTTAATTTTACTCATAATTTAATTTATTCTTCCCATACATATGGATCTTTTTTGCGTACAGCAAAAGTTAGATACGTGTTTATTTTTTCCATGTCATGATCGTTGCGCATTACTAGAAATTCATCAGCAAAGTGCAATTCTATTTTCTGCTGTAAAGCGAGATTTAACAATTCATTTCTTCGGTGGTATTCATCTGGTAATGAATGTATGCTAGGTAATACTATTCCGTCAGCATCACATGTTTGTAAATACCATTCGAGCATCATATGCCAATCGTTGTTGTCAAATTCTCCATCTTCATAAGATAGTTTTATTTTATACATATCACAATAACGGCTGATAGTGCTTCTTTGCATTGGATAACTAAGATTTTTTCCATATTCGCTAGCCCAACTAACAAAACTAATAAATTTTTTGTCTGACAAATCAATTGGCTGGCTAGTGTAGTAATCGCCGGGGATCCTAAAAAATCCGCCTGGGCTTCGACGACCGTATTCTTCTCCTTTGAGTAAAATTCTAACGTCGATACTTGCCCTAGTGTAGCCTTCGTTATTGTTTACGTTGCCGTGTATATGTTCTTGGAAAAATAAGTGACTTTGTCCGGGGCTCAAATTTACTGGCCAGGCATGCTTTAAACTTTCTTCTTCGAATTTTTTCATTGACCATTTTTCTAATATTGTTTGACGGGTAATCCTACGGCTATCTTCTAAGTCCAAGATCCACATTGTATTAGTATCTCGAGCCTCAGTTAGAGGATTCCAAAAGGTTCTGCACCCTCGTCCATTGCCGACAAAGATGCCTTGGTGAAAGATCAGTTTTCTATTTTCTTTGGCTTGATTCGGAATAACAACACGCATAGTTGCTTGTCGTTGAATCAAATAAGGCAAATTGTCGATTATAGGTTCAGCATATTCTTTAGCAAAAGAATCAATTAACTCCATCCAGTCTTTACGTAGGAATGCTGACTGAACATAGTATTGTATTTTTAATATTTCGTCAGGGGTAAATTTTTTGTGAATAGTTTCGAAACAGTTAACACTAGGGTGAATTTCTTGAACAACTTTTAGGGCCCATTTGGTGAAATCATATCTACCAAGGTCATAATTTAAGGTTTTATTGTTCCAGTGTATTTGATGACTCTTAAGCATACATATTCCCTTTTGTAGCTATACTTATTGTAAGTAAAACTTGTATTTTTACTTTCTGGGTCATCTATCAATACCCTTTATTTTAAAATCTTTTTTCATTTGCTCTAGCATCAGTTCTAGCTCTGTCCAGAGCACAGTTTCAAATCCGCCGTTGTAGAAATGTTCGTAATTATGCTGAATAGTCGGCATCATTGCCTTGTACATGGTTGTTCGTTCATCAATTGTCATACTATCTATCTTTTTGCATAACTCAGCTACTTTTTCTAGTCTACGATAATCATCTGGCTCTTGATCATAGCTTTCGTCCCAAAAATCGTCGAATGTTCTAAATCCATAAAGCTTGAGATACTCTAAACTGCCTTGTGGAGCAACCAGTATAAATGGCATTTGTAAACAGATTGGCTTGAATGTTTTTTCTGTAAGATGATGTCTGCGACCAGAATACACTGTTTCTGTAACAACATAGGCAAAACTTTCTGCTGATTCTTCAAACAAACTCAACCAACAACTGTGCATAGGATGATCTGTTTCGCCTGGGAATTGCCAAGGTAAATCAGCATCACAAAGTGTCTGTTCAATGTCTGGATAATGTACGCTGAATTTTGCAGCAATATCTTCTATGTTTGTATTTTCCACCGGACAGGTTCTTGGACAGCTTAACCAAGCATTTTGTATTTTTTGTTTAATAAATTGATACATTAGCAGCACTCTATGATCACGTTTACCGCCTACGATGCGTGTAGGACATATAAAACTGCGGTTCATGGTCCTGTCTTCTGGTGCAGGCATCAACCATGAACGATTGTATCCTCGATACCAATCCATGGCTGCCCACCCGTGAAAGAAATAGTAATAATGTTTCCATCCGTAATCATCGCATATTTGTTCAACAAACTCGCTGTTGTGCTCACTGGTAACAATTGCTTTACCAAATGCTTCCCTGTCAAAGTCAAGATCTCTACTGCGTTCCGCTACCTCGCCAAAAAGTGGTCTGTGTAGGTCCAAATGAATTGGCTCTTGGTCGTGAAAGTATATATAATGTAGTTCATGGAGATCATGTCCATAATTATATAAACTATCCGGATCACTTCTTCCGGGAGGATCACAGAAATACATTCTGCATAAAGGTATATTTTGTTTTATCCACGGCCAAAACACATTGTTATAAAGTTCGTCAATTCTAATCATGTTTGATATTTTTTACCTAGGAAATCGTGCACCCAAAGGTGTACATGCTGTTCGTGCTAGAGATATAGATCATGCGTGTGAAATGTCTCGTACTCGATATTATTGGATTGTTGATTACTTATCTGATTACAGAGAGTGGGATTTTCTTTGGGAACCAGCACCATGGGAATCACATCAGCGTCATGCTTGGCCTAACCAGCATCAACTAGATGGTGGCACATATCTGGTGCCAAAAGCAGGCTTCGCAGAAACCAATTGGCATGAATCGCCCGGTGTGCACAAATACAGCGACCCTGATCTATGGTACATACCAGACTACATAGACCCAGCAAGTATTGATTTACAGTGGAGTCCAGATCCAATGGATCCACCTTACATATACGAGTTTCCTGTAGAATGGGGATGGAACAGAATAGGTGGACCAGAATATAGAATGCCTAATGCTGTGGGTAGAAAATTTGTCAGTGATTTTGTTGCAACAACTCAACATGATAGATCACTGTTTGATATACAGGATAATCTAGCTGATGACGATCCACTATTCCGCTGGCGCCCAAATCCAACAGAACCTCCTTACGTGTATGTGTTCGGCAATCAATGGTGGCCGGCTACGCAAAGAACCAGTGTTACGTATACAGTAGAAGGTGCAACAGAAAAGAAATATGTTGCAGATATTTCCGCCACTCGTATTGCGGACACCGCGCACTATCGTACGCTGGAAAACTGCAAGTTTGACTACAGTTGGGAGCCAGATCCAGCGGATCCACCTTATGTGTATGTGTTCGGCAATCAATGGTATTCTGGCGAAATCATGCCCACTGTGGAGTACAATGTACCTGGTGCCACTGAACGCAAATTCCTGGAATATCCGCAGGCAACACTGTTTGCTACACAAGAAAATTGGTACGTGCCTGATCATGAACGTGACTTTGACTTTGACCGCAGTTGGTGCCCAGATCCTGGAGATCCGCCTTACATGTATGTGTTTGGCAATCAGTGGCACAACGCTGAAATAATGAGTACCATTGAATATCATGTGCCCGGTGCAACAGAGCGCAAGTTTATGGAAGAGCCTGTTGCTACACTACTTGCTGACCAAGACGGTTGGACAGTGCCCGAAGAGGTTGATGCAGATGCAGTAGACTTTAGTTGGATACCAGATCCCGGGGATCCTCCTTACATTTATCACTTTGGCACTGAGTATCAAAGCAGTGTAAATTTAACCTACACTGTAGAAGGTGCTACGGAAATTAAATTTGCAGGTGACATACCCAAGCGCAAGCCTGATACAAGAGCAGTTAAAACCCTTGATATTTTTTATATGGATCGTTCTAATGCAGTATCTCGCAGTCGCTTTGAACAGTTACAAGAACGCTACCCTGGCATACAGAAAGCACGATATTTTGGCAGTGTGTTTGACACTGTAAAGAGATGCGCTGGTAAATCTAAAACCCAGCGTTTTTGGGTAATCGGTAGCGAAAATGACTATTCAGAATTTGACTTTGATTGGCATCCAGAACCTTGGCAACGGCACATGACTCATGTGTTTGGAAGTCAGTGGAATAAATGGAGCGATACATTCTTAATCAATCGTTGGGAGTTTGACAGACACAGTCGTTGGGCAAAAAGCATTGAAGAATTTCCAAACTTGAACTTTGTGGAAAATCAAACAGTGCAAGCACCAGCGGACGCTTACAGCATTTACTTAATTGATCACGGCAATCCAGAGAGCTTGCAAACATTTGAATACCTTGAACAGAACTACAGAGTGGTTAAACAGGCTAGATATTTTGACAACTATTTAGACACACTAAAACGACTTGTTGCTGACGTAGAAGAAGAATACATTTGGGTTGCCAGCTCTGTATGTGACTATAGCCAGTTTGATTTCAGTTGGCAACCCGAAGCATGGCAACGTGAAATGCTTCATGTGTTTCCTAGTAACGAACAAAAGTTTGGTGATACGTTTTTCTTGCATGTGCCAAGTTTTAAGCGTGGCTGTGATGTTGAGTTATTGGATTGGTTTGAAACCGTGAACTATGTAGAAGTACAGCAAGCACCTCGATGGCCAATACCAGTGGTAAAACATAATGAATCTACACATGTTATGGCAGTAAAGAATCACACAGCGCAAGCGCCACTCTCACTGTTTACCAATGAATCTGCTCCAGTGAAATATCCTACGGTGAGTCTATGGCGCCGCGAAACCAAAACTGTTGTTCCGTTAGACCGCGGTGCCTCCAGTGTAATTGTGCCAAAAGAAGCACATGCCTTAGTTCGAACACAGATATATGACTACCCATACATAGACAAAACACATAATACAAATGCAGTTGAGCCACTGGAGATAGTGTTTGTCAGCAACGGAGAAACCGTGGCACAGACGCATTTACAGCGTCTACGTGCGGCTCTGCCCGGCGATACACAGTTACACGTAGTAGAAGGTGTAAACGGACGACTAGAAGCATATAAACAAGCTGCTAATAGCGTAAAAACCGATTGGTTTATCCTAGTACCTGCTAAATTGGCGGTTTCTGACGAGTTTGACTGGTTTTGGCAACCAGACCGATTACAACAGCCAAAGCACTATATTTTCCATGCTTACAACCCTGTTACGGGCTTAGAGTATGGGCACATGGCTGCTGTTGCGTATAATCGTGAACTATTATTACAAAGTGCAGGAGATCAGCTGGATCTAGCCATGGAAAAAGCACACGAAGTAGTTCCAGTTCTAAGCGGCGTTGCAGAATACGGCGATGACATAACAGAGTGGCGCACAGCTTTTCGTGAAGTGCTAAAGTTGCGTGCAAGTTTGCCTGATATTGAAAATGAGTACAGACTTGGTGTTTGGAAGGAGTGCACTAGTAAGGTAACCCAAGAAGCAGTAGTTGCGGCAATGGAATACTATGACAGTGTTAATGGCAACGTAGACAAGCTACAAAATTCCTTTAGTTGGGATTGGGTAAACCGCCATTACGAAAAATTGAGTGCCAACTAATGTTATTTTGATATGCATTTATTTTTTTGCTCAAAAAAACTGTATCAGGTAGACACTTTGGGTTAATGCCAGGAAATTCAGACCCTGGATTGTAACCTGGATCGAGTACCACTTTTTTTATGCTGTCTAGGATTTCTTGTTCGTGTTCAATAATACGTTGTTCTATTGAAGAAAAATCATAATCAAACACTTGTTTCAGCCATGTTAGTGATTGTAGCGGAAATGGATGCAAATCCATAAATTTTTCTTTGAAGATTTTTTTTAATTGTTTTTCTGACTCCTTAACACTGAACCCTATAACTTTGTTAATACTCGGTAATAACCGACTATATGTATCTTTATACACTTTTAATAGAACTTCTCTTTCTGGCGGAGGATGACCTACGGGCATAGTAAGTTCGTTAAATGACGAATGGTGTATCTGTGCTTCGGTATTGTCTAAATAGGCCATTGTTGTGGTAATTAGATTAAGTTGATTGATCATTTTGCCAATGAGATAATCAGAAATTTCGATTGTAGGATCTCGTTCCCACTTTAAACATGATTTGCCATTGTGATTGTGTAAGTTTTCGTGTCTGTTTGGCTCAGTCCAAACAACTATTACTAAATCATCTTTTGTAAATTTGTGCAATTTATTTGCAAGCACAACTTGATTAGCAATGTATTGATTTGCACATGCGCAACGGCCGTAGTTATATGTTTTTATATCAGTGGCAAATTGAATAATTTCTGGCCACATAGACCACCAATAACTGGTGAGACTACACCCAAATGCAAATATTCGCTCCGGTTTTTTATTATACAGAGGAGTTGACATACTGTGAACTCAACGGAAAGATTTCTGCGATAACCTGTGCAACAGCTCGGGCAATTTCCATGTGTTCTTTTTGTGTACCATTTGCGGCCCGGAGTTCGATATAGTGGATCCAGCTACGCAGTGTGCCATTCATGTACATGCGACTTTTAGTAAGTCCTTCGGGTAATACTGCACGAGCCTGTTCTTTTGCAATGTTATTTTCAATGGCCCAGCGATATGCTTTACGAGCTTCGATAATCACACGCTCTTGTGCCAGTGCCCATTCTGTAGCCAGCTCTGTGTCAAGTCTGTTGTCTTCGTCTAGCTCGATTGAATTTTGACGATTTGTTGTATCCTGTAGTCTGCATTCACGAATTTCGAACTCTAAATCCTTCACTGGATCTGCATAACGCTGTGAAAACTCTTGGAAGCTGAAACTGCGATGACGTAGGATTTGTCTAGCAATGTCTCGTGTGGTTTCGATCTCTAAGCAAGCAGATACCATTTCAAACGGCGACCAGTGTGCATGCTTTGCAAGGTAGTTGAGTAGGCGAGTAGAGGTCTCTGTATTAAATTGATTCGATGGATTAGATACTCTAGCCGCATACGCAATAAGATCTTGCACATCTTCAATACCTTCGTGTTCAAAGTCAGAGCTTGGTTGACTGTAACTTACAAGTTTTACTTTCATAATTTTTCTAATAATTCGTCTGTTAAAGGTTGGACCATTTCAGCAACACGTTCAACATCAAGCGTGAACTTGATGCTGACAATTTCGCTGTCTAGTTCTATCATGGTTGTGTTTACATGATCTTCCACATCTTCGTAGCTTAACCCGTCAGTGATTAATTTTGTGACATTGATAGTTTTTTGTCGACGGCCTTCTAGCTTGAGTAGAATTTTAGCAATGCATTCAATGGGAATAGTTGTGACTTCAATTTCTTGAATCAAGCTTTCCCATCGTTCAACAAAGTCATCACTGAGATACATCGGCGGTCTTTTTCTTTCTAGTGGTAGTACGCTTTGGCTTCAATGCCTTAGCTTCGCTTTTCAATCGCTTGGCTTCCTCTAGTAGACCTTTTGCTTCTGCTTCCATTTTGGCAGCTTGACTTTCGAAATTTTCAGCTAATGCCGAGTCAGACAGTCCTTCGTTTTGCTTCATTGTGTTGTTTGCGGCTTCTACAATTTCTTGTGCTCTGCGCTGTGCACCGGGATCAACTAAGCCGCTGTTTTGATCAATTTCGGCTAGTTTTTGCACTGCTTCGCCGCCCTGTTCCAATTGATCTAGAATTGTGTTAAGCTCATCTAGTCTAACAGTGTTGTTTGGGCTAGGTGTCATGATCACTTGATTACTAGACACTTTCTTGATTTTACCTTCAACATGCAACACTTCCAGGATCGGACGGCCGTCCGGACTCATTGCTCGCTGAAGTGCTTCACCTAGATCAAGTGCTTGTTGCCCTGGCTCGCTTTCTACAGCTCGCATGAGTGCGTCCTGCATTTCTGTTTTAAGTGTTTCTGTGTAGCACACCAGTGCCATGTGATCTTCATTGGGCACTTTTCTAAACACCACAGCAACTTTGCGGTCACCGTGTTTTCCAATATGTTTTACAAACATGTATTACTCCTTAGATGTTTTTTTAGCAGAACGTGTAACCGACTGTTCAGGTTCGGCTTGTTCTTGTGAAATTTCTGCCTGTGGATTTGACGCCAGCGATGACAAGAATAGGTTCAGTTTGTCATAGACAACGCCAACTGTGGACATTTCGTCTGGCTGGATAGCGCCGCGCTGACTCACTACTTCGATAATACTCTTGATTACTGCAAGGTCTTCGACTTTTAAATTGATTTCTGATTCAGTGTTTTCCATAGTACGTTATTTAACCGCCTGTATGCCCGTGTGATAATTTTTACTGTGATTCGTATTTGGCCCAAGTGCCAAAAGGAGGCTGTGGATCATCGTTGCTGTGAATAATCCAAACAGTATCGCAGTAGTTTGGATCTCCCCAGCTACCAAATGGATATCCGTCTGTGAACACCACCAGTTTTTTAGGTTCAATGTCTGCTTCCTTGAGATAGTTGAATATACACTCAAAACTAGTGCCACCCCATCCCTGACACTGATACTCGGTGATGTCTGCGATGTTATCACTGTTGAAGTCTTGTGGATTGTAAACTTCTGTGTCAAAAGTAAACAAGTGAATTCTATAGTCAGTGAACGTATCCATAATGCCTTGCACTTCGCTCAAGAAGTCACGGCCTTGTTCCTCAGAGATACTGCCGCTCATGTCAATTGCTACAGCAATATCAATAGCATCTGTGGTATCCATGCCTGGTAAAATAGCATCCATATGCCAACTGCGACGACTAACCTTTGAAAATGTGTAATCGTTCTTGATAATGCTTTGCAACTGCTGTTGTAACAATTCACGCCAATTCATTTTAGGTTCAGTGAGATTCTGAATCATGCGTTGAACGTTGCCTGGAATTTCACCTGCCTTGGCAGTTTGAGCGGCACTGATCATTGCTTCTTTGATTTCGTCTTTGATCTGTTGCCGTTCTTCTTCAGTGAGCTTAACAGGACCGGGCTTGTCGCCTTCCCCTTCTTCACCATTGCCAGCACCTTCCATGATGTCTTCTAAGTGTTCATCTAACACTTTGTCTAACATTTTTTGTGCAGATGATTCGTCTGCATTTTCCAGCAAATCGTCGTATACTTGCTCAAAACTCCAATCTTCGTACTTGGCATCATACAAGCACTCTACAGTGGTAATAAATTCACCTACATTGTGTTTTTTAAGGTCACTGTTAACACAGTAGTCTTGTGCAATGTTGCTTAACATCCTGTCGCGGTCGCCTGTGCGAGCTAAGTGATCATATACTACATGTAGAACTTCGTGGCCGAATAAAAACTCGACTTCACGCGGCTTAAGCATTTTGATAAATCTTGTATTGTAATAAAAGTGACGACCATCAGTAGCGGCAGTAGGGCACCATTCATCGGCATTTACCAGCTTGAGTCGGGTAGCAAGATTGCCAAAAAAGCTTGCACGGAGGAGCATGCCAATTCGTGCGCCTACAAGTATTTCTCGAACTTCTCTGTCCAGTGCTGGATCAGTAGGTCCGATGAGATCGGCAAATTTATTTTTGTCTTCTGCGGTTGTCGACATGCTTGCTCCTCACTTTCTATACATATAGTATAGTTGATTGGCGTTTATTTGTCAAGTTAAAACCTGATATAACCCTTATCCACATGCCAGTCTAAATAAACTTAATTCTCTATCACTGGCAATATAAATTCTCAAATCTCTGTAAGCATTGCTCCAGCTCCAGTGATTATTGACTGCCAGGGGCAGTGAGTTATCAAAATTTCCCGGACCTTGTGGTAGATTAAATTGATTACGCATAGAATAATGTGTTTTTATTTCTTGCCATATTCGAATTTCGGCACTAAATCCGTAGGTATCAATAAACCATTGTTGAGCTTCTATAAAATGTAAAGGACCTTGATTTATTGTAATTCTAGCAGGAAAACTTATATGATATTTAAACCATTCAAAATAGTTAAACCTTTTATCAAGGCGTTGCACAGTGTATTTCACGGTCTAGTCCTAAATATTGTTTAATATTTAAGCTGAAACAGTACCGCGTCATGTGCGCACTTAAAGACAAATCGTACTCGCCATTCCGGTGTTTGAGTGTAGTTGTTGTACACAGCTACACTGTTCCACCACCAGCGTTTTCCTTTGGTACCAAACTCCTGGCGAATCTTCCATAAATTTTTTTTCAGTAGTTCGTCATTGTTGTTATAATAACGTTCAACTGCTGGCAGTGTGCTGTCTTTCCACTCGTCTGGCGTTATAGTTAGTGATCTATTATTGTCCACTATTCCCATGGGAAATCGCCATCTTGCCATACAGCATATTTGTAATATTCATTTACCGTTTGTATATCGTCTGTAGTTTCTATACACAATTCTTCGTTGGCAAAAAATAATTTCATGTTATTTTCTATTGCAAAATTGCATAAAAATTCCCTGCGATCTTGGTCTTCTGGCAGTGCAAAAATACTCAACATTATTATACCGTCAAATCTTTTAGTTATAAAGTTTTCAAGTCCCGGAAGCCAATCTATAAACAATGGTTCGTGAATTTGTTGTGGTAAAAAATCAACGCTTGCATCTGATAGATCAAACTTTCTTGAATATGAATCTATAAAAGCTCTTTGCATGCCGAAAGGAATGTGTTTGGTAAATGCAGTACTGCGATTCAAGTAAACCAATAAATTAGAATTTTTGTCAATTTGTTTGCGTTGAGAATAGTCCCCGGGCAATCTAAAATACCCGCCAGGTACTCTTTGGAATGTTTCGTGACCTCTTATTAAGAATCTTGCATCGAAACTAAAACGAGTCTTTTGTGTAGTGTTGTTAATAGATCCGTGAACCCTTTCTTGATCAAATAACAAAAATTCTCCCGGACTTAAACACTTGTTCTTTGATAATTTATAGCATTCTTCGTCGAATTTTTTTGCAGGCCACCGGTTTTCTATAAATTTTGATACTAGATCTCTACTAGGATCTAGATCTGCAATATAAAGTGAATTTGAATCGTACGCATCTGTAAGAGGTATCCAAGCAGTCATACTGCCTCGTCCACCGCCTACAAGTGCGTCGCAGTGGAAATTAACACGCTGTCCGTGTGCTTCTTGACCAGGAATGACTACCCTTAGATTAGGTTGCCGTTGTACTAGATAATCGGTATGTTCAATTAAAGGTGCTACGTTATCGGCAAAAAACTTATCCAGCATGCTCATGTATTTTGTGCATTTACTGGTTTTATCTTGCACATATCTGGCTACTTGTGCAATCTCTTTTACTGACAAGACTTTGTGTATAGTACTTAGATCAGATACATTGGGCCACTTTTGTTGAATTGTGTCGAGTGTCCAAGTGGTAAAATCCAATTTTGCTGTATCATAAGACCCAACAAAGTCTTGCGGGATATTATAAATCATTGGAACTCCAAAAAAAACAGGGCTGGTCCAACATACGCCCTATGTTATTTACCGGACCAGCCCTGACCTGGTTACGATTCGTTTGCGGCTAAAATGTATTTGCCGTAACGTTCGTGAAACTCGTCGAAGTTTTTAAGTTTGGTAGGTTGAACAGGAAGTTGATAGTTGTTAAGAGCAACTCGGGCACCCATAACAACCAATTCAGTTTCGAAGTTATCCATCATAAAGCGGAAGAACAGGTCGGCCATTTTGTGGAACTGTTTGTCGTCTACACTGTCGCTGTCGATAGCTTCGCGCAGTTCATAGCACATGGCAATAACTAAGCTGTACATTGCGCTAATCTCATTGATCTCCAGTGTTTTAACCTTGCCGGCTAAAATATCAGTAGGGTTAGGCATTTGGCTTGCGACCTTGCGATGTGCCATAAACTTCACAGCAAGACCTTCGCCTACAGTACCGGCAATGAGATCAGTGAGGCTTTGCTCATCAAGATCGTTGTCTTCAATCAGCTCACTTACAAAGGTCCACGAACGTGGCGTAGCAAATGCTCTGCTGGCTGCTTTTGCGTCAAAATCATAGAGATCTTGTTTAGCAAACGAAACGTAACCAATTACGTCTTTGTGAATGCCATTTTCGGTGGCCCAGTCTAGCCAGTTGGTATAATCCACGCGCATTTCCACGTGTACAAAGCGATTGGCAAGCGGTGTAGGCATGCGATATGTTACGCCTTTGTCGCTTTCGCGGTTGCCAGCGGCTACCACTACTACATTATCTGGCAACTTGTATTGTCCAATGCGACGGTTGAGAATCAACTGATATGCAGCGGCCTGTACACTGGGCGCAGCTACGTTCATTTCGTCTAAGAATAATACAACAACTGGATATTGACTGGCTAGCTCTTCTGTTGGAAGATCCACTGGCGGAGCCCATTCCATTTTGCCAGACTCTTTGCTGTAATAAGGCATGCCTCGCACATCAGTTGGATCCATTAGACCCAAACGTAGATCAAGAAGCAGACCACCTGATTCACTAGCAATGTCTTCTACAAGTTCTGATTTACCAATACCTGGAGGACCCCAGAGAAAGATAGGACGCTTTTTAGCAAAGCATTTTTTGATAAGTTTGCGAGCACCAGTACTGGTGACACTGCGATGTTCTGTTGCGGTGGACATAGGGCGTATCCTTTTTTAGTGAATGTACAATTATAATAGTTGATTACGCCCTTCGTGTCAACCTATAGTAACAAATATTCTGCTACAGTGTCACTTATGTTGCGCATGTATATCCAACGTGGATTGATAGGTTGATCTTTGCGCACTCGTAGTTTTCCTAACAAACCAATTGGAGCCCATTCCTGTCTTTTACTGCGAGGTGTGTATTCTACCTCAGGATCATAGTTAGGATTGACCTTTGGTGTCTGAAATGGTCTTCCGTCTTCGTCGTGGGTGGTTGCTGTGGCACCTTCAGGGATTTCCACGTCGTCTAAACTGGTTGCAGTTTGCTCTACTTGCTTGCCTTTCACAGTTTCTTTCCAGGAATATATGGTGTATTCTTGCATCACAGGACGACCAAAATCATCTGTGAGATACTTGCCTTGCCAGCTGTTTTCAGGTGCGTCACCTAGCACTCCTGGTACTGCACTTACTACACCAATTGGAGTCTCGTCTGATTGTGCAAGTCTGATTTTGTTAGCCTCTAGCACCACAGACATGCCAACTCTGTCCTCATCATCAGGATTGCCGTCGACCCATTCGAAAAATTCTGCATAGTCGCCGGCTGGTGTTGCCGCTACGCCGTCAAAACGCACATTCCCGCCGCTGTCTACCTGAAATACTGGATCTTGCGTAGGGCTGAATGCATCACTGTATGCACGGAAATGAATGTAAGGTTTACCTTTTAGTGCACCCACTTCGCTCTGCACGGCTGCACCGGTAAAGTTTGCATTAAGTGCCTGTGCTCTAACACCAACACCGAATCCTGTTGTGCTTGCATTGGTAGCACCTAGCACAGCACTACCGCCAATGGCGCCTGCTCCATAGTCGTATGAAGCAAATACACTGCCTGCTGCAGGAACTGGTGTTTGATCTGAGTCGCCATTGATACCCAAAGATTCTTTATAAAAGCGTATACTATCTACATCGTCTTCAAAAGCAACTGCAATGTAAGGTTGATTTTCTGCTGGATTACTATCGTACCAGAAGCCGTTGTCTTCCGGGTAGGTAAATCTGTATGCACCGGCAACAATGTTGTCAACGCCAGTAAATGTTTTTCTGCCAGTAACAGTTTGTTCATCGGCTAACACCATGTCGCCGTCGCCACCGCCACCACCGCCAGTGGCACTGATGGTTACATCTCCAGTGGCACTGGATACACTTATACCTGAGCCTGCATTGATACTGGTTACGCCACTGCCAGTGGCACTGATGGTTACTGTGCCGCCGCTTTCTGATACGTCAATGCCTGATCCTGCATTGATGCCAAGCACCCCGGTGTTTGTTACTGTGATAGTACCTGACCCTGTAATTGGCGAGCCTGACACCGAAATTCCAGCACCTCCGGCTACTCCTACACTGCTCACAGTGCCGTCTCCTGTTCCGCCGGTATAGCCAATGGAAATAGCCCCTGCAGAGTTTGTCACAGATATACTGCCTGAACCTGATATAGTGCCTTTGCTTAGTCCGCCGTTGTCACCTATCAGTAACTGTCCGTTGCCGTACACTGTTTCGCCAGTGCCACCGTTTGTCACTGCTACAATGCCGTTGACATTGTTGGCAATGCCAGCCAAATTGGCTGTGATAACATTGGCATTGAAACTGCCTGCTGAATCTCTTGCAACCACAGTGTTTGCAAGGTTGCTGTCACTGGCATTCACGCTCCAGGTTTGCGCAGTGTTGGCGTTGTATACATTGCCGCTGATATAACTGCCAGGCGTTAAAGCATTTTCCAGTGTGCCCAAGATGCTTGCATCGCTGGCATAGGTCATGCCCTTTACAAGTTCTGTAAAACCAGTTGGACGATCCTCTGGAAGAATTATGAAATCTCTCTTGGCAACAACAGCTATAACAATGTTGTTAACCTTGCCAAGAATCACTGGCTCTGGATCTCCGTTGAGATCTCTTAGACTGGCACTTTCCCACAGTGTTCCCGGAAATCCAGTGGCAGCCGGAGGACCAATCAAGGACCAACTTGCACCGTCGCTGATGAAAAGCTGTTGTGATGTTTCATTGAAATAGAAGTCACCAGCCAGTCCAGCATCCGGGGCACTGGTTACAAAAGGCACACGATTATTTGTGATCCACTCTAATCCTCGGTCTGTCTCTGCGTATACCTTGACTTGAAAATTCACAGTGTCTAGCCATAACTCTCCAACCTTGGCTTCGACACTAGGAGCTGTGTTGCTCACATACAACCCGCTGACGTTTTTCCATTGAACACCTGTGTAGGTCTTTATGCATCCGTCTGATGTGTCATACCAGATTTGTCCTTCCAATGGATTTTCTGGGCTGTTTGCGTCAGCAAAGTTTTCTAAATGCTTTACAAGATTCTCAGTTTCGATTTCGCCGTAGGGTGTGACATTTTTTCCTACTAGGCTTAAACTGGTAGCTTCTGTATCGGTAGTACCGTCCGGAATGACAGCAACTATTTCTCCGCGAGTGTTATTAATGATATATGGCATTCGTGACTCCTGTTACATATTTAGCCTAGACGCTAGACCGGCTTGTGCAATACTAGATGGAGGTTGCCGTTGAGATCGTTGCGAATGCCGCTGTGAATATCTCGTGGCAGTTGATGATCAACCACTATGGATCGGTTGCTCCATAAATTGAGAATTTCCAGAGCAAATTTTCCGGCATAAGCTAAATCAGGTATGCTAACACTGCGACTGTCAGTGTACATCAACCATGTTTCGATGTTGGTGCTGATCCATGCTCGTCCTCCTGGTTTCAGCATGTCGTAAATCCATTCAATTCGGTTGTTCATTTCTGCAATGCTGGCAAAGTGAATACTGTTTACTGCTACGATTTTATCAAACAAGTTTTTTCTTTTACAACAAAACTCTTGATCAAACGTGTCAACAATGTCGGGATTCATATCCTCCCAACTGTCCATGCCAATCAAATTTGGAAAGTACTGCTTCCATGGATGTAATCCACAGCCAATATCTATAGCTGTGTCACTGTCTTGTATATTCAATTGACCAAGATAGTACCAGCTCTGCATATCAGTAATTTTATGATTCAAACAAAATTCTCTTGAATGGATATACACTGTGTCATTTAAGTATGCCCGTAAAAAAGTTAGGTCTTGATAGCTCCAGCAATAATGGTCTGTGTTGTTTTTTATCTGATCAGATTGCGGTAAAATATCCCAGCTTTGTTGCCAATACTGTATGTTGTAAGGGCGTTTGACTGTCATGGAGTCCAGTTGAGTTTGTTGTTTATATAATTTGTTAAGATTCTGTCAATACGTGGATTATTCTTAGTGTGCTTTACTGTGTTATGTACTTGTCTTGACATACTAAACACTTCGTCTAATGGCAAGTAACTATGAGTATTAAGACTCCAATTATTCAGTTTATAACTTGAATTTTCCATCTGCTCTTTAGCATAAAGATCTGTAATTTCGTCGCATTCATGTACATTTGTTAAGTCACTTTCCCACATCCTTACCTTAGCACTGTATCCGACCGGTTCTGCAAACTCACTTTCTTTAGGACCATTTGAAAATGCATGTGCTGACTTTTGTTGTGCCATGTGGTCTCTTTCTGTTGGAAGTTCTCGGTAACCATACTTTTCGTAATTTTCGCATAGTTTACTTTTCTTTACTAAATCACCTAATACCAGTTCAAGTGTAAAGGCTTGCAAACTTTGATCAGACCAATGTTTTTTTGCCCAGTCCAGTGTGCCGAGCATGCTGTCAACTGGTTCTGCTGGCAAGCCATTGATCAACCCAATGGTACCGCTATAATAGCCTTTTTTATTGTTGTAGAAATAATTCTTTACATCAAGTAAACCTTGTTTCAATTTGTCTGGGTCATATCCCTTGCCTATTAACTTTCCAGCTTCTTTGTGAAAAGTTTCGATACCATAGTAGTGTCCAACAAAGTTCATTCTGGCCAGTTCTTCGCGATCTTTGGGTCTTGCTACCAGCAGATCGGCACGAATAAAACCAGTGAACATTGTTTCGAAGTCTAATCGTTCAACTACATCTGCAAACTTGGTAATTTTCTCTGTTCGGTCATTGAATGTTTCGTCTGCTACAGCGTATCGTGTTACACCAAATCTATCGTATGCATTTTTTATGTCTTCCTCAAAATCATCAGCGTCACGAGTGTAGTCGCCTTTAACACCTAGTATTGGATAGTTACAAAATGCACATTGAAATTTGCAACCTCGAGAAAACTCTAGTGTTAATGCTTCTTCTGACGTTATAAAGTCTCTATCTTCGTATATTACTTTGAGAGAACGCATAGGGTATGCTGGGTATTGGTCGTTGCAATCAAGAACCTTGCGATTCAACTTATCTAACATGAGAAAAACAGGACGTGGCCCATTGCTGAATTCATATTCAAGTAGTTTAACTATACCAAGTTCTCCGTACCCATACAAATAGTAGTCAACATTGTTGCTTTTAAAGTCTGGGCCAACTGCAGACCCAATCACAGTCATTATATCGGGATTTTTTGATTTGATATATTCAAGTAATCTTTCCCAACGCGGAACCCATTTCATCCACATAAGGCTAAGGCCAATCCATTTCACTGACGTGATGTCTCGGCTATCAACAAATTGTCTAAGTTGTTCATCGCTCCATTGATGGACATATTCCACCACTTCCACATCCCAATTGTGATTAGTTCTCAAATAATGGGCAATCCGGTGACTTCCCGATAATCGCGCATTAAAAATTTCGTGTCCAGGTTGGAAGAGTATTGCTCTATTTTTCATTTAAATAAAATTACACTTGTTAGTTTGTCGGCTGCTGAACTTGCTGCCCATGCTTCCGGTTTGACTTTAGGTTCCGTGTTACACGTACCCTTGATGTATCCAACCGCTTGTTGAATTACAACACTACTGGCATATTTATCAGAAGTGTTTATGTCTAGGTGTACTTCGATGTCTTGAACTATGTAAGGATTGAGTCTTTGGTACATATTACTGGCTTTATATACCTCGGTCATCAATCGCAATGCCGGCCGATTAATCCTTTTATCAAAATCACGTTCACGAGTAACTTCGCCGAATATTTTGCATCCATTGCAACCATTGATGTGTACTACTACTGCAACAGTATACTCTGCATACCATATATTGTTTTTAAAAATGCGAGCAGAGTCTGCTCCGAGATATATTTTAGTTTCCGGGCTTTGCGAATTGATATAGTCAATGACCTGGTCTAGGTTTATATCACGCACTGCCCGCTCTACCTTTGCCGGGCAACATTGTAAAGAGACATTGAATACTCCTGTTGCTTGGAGTATTTAGCCAATGCCAGTGCTAGTTACTCCAAACATCGGCATAGTAGCCTTTGCCATTGGTATCTCCGCCGTTATTCTCAACTTCAACACCATTGTAATAGACATCAGTGATAGTGTCTTCACCATTCAAGTATTCTACAACATGAATTTTTAGTTTGCGTGGATCAAACTTTTCACCTCCAGTTATATGTATAACACCATCAAAAAACGTGCCTTTCTCTGCGCTGTACATCTGGGCTATGTATTCCACATCTTCCACTGGTTCATCACAACAGGAGTGTTCATTTATTTCAATAGCATCGTCGCCAGACTCTTCATATACTTGATCCACAAGAGCAGTTAATTCCGTGTAGGTGACTACAGTATTAAGGTGTGTTGAATTGTAATCATCGCCGTCTACTTCGGCAACTTCGATCCACGCACTGTCGTAATTAACGCCGAATGTGTGCTCAATCTCGTTTGGCGGTTCATACCATGGTCTTGGGTCGCCATCTTCGTCGACCATAAATTGAGCAGATTTTGGTATTTCACTGATGTATTCGAAAGCAAAATCACCGTCTTCTGATCCTATCATATATTGAACTAGATCATATTCACCGTGTTCTTCTTTTACACCGTTCCAAAATTCATGTGCTTGTTTGTTAATAGACAGGTATACAGATTCGCCACCGTATCCATTAATAGTAATACGATAGTAGCGATCTGGATTTTTAATTGCTTCGACCAGTTGCTCTTTCTCTTCAATTGTTGCCATGCTTTTACCCCAATGGTTTTGGTGGGTTGAATACACCATTACTTAGACTAGCAACTATAACATCGTTCACTACAAAATGTCTACCGGTCCATTCTATAACAAATTCCTTTTTGTATTCTTCTAATTGGGTGTGGTGTTCCATTAATTGAATACCAGTAATTGAACTATAACTGACTGTAATTTTATTATATAAGGATAAATTAAATATTTCAGACAATGTGACACTGTTCATTGAACATACAGTATTATCTTTGTGATTGTCAATGCCAAAGTAACTTAACCAATGATTAAATTTTGTAGGAAATAACAAAGTACAAGGTATATTGTTTGGTAAAAAAAGAGTAGAAATAAGCCTATAGTTACCTGGATGAATCATCAAGAAATTTTTCTTTTTTGCTCCTAAACTAAAAGGAGTTCTAAAAAAATCTGGAGGATTTGTGTAGAATTGATATAATTTTACCAGGTTATATACAGTATCTTTGTCAGTGTTATCGTGCTTAGGTGTATAGTCAACTGGAAACCGGAATACTCTTGGTGATTGGTCAGTTTTTAAAAGAGATTGCATGGTATTTGAAAATTTATGCAGTAGAGGTAGTCGGCTTACCTGGTTGTAAAAATTTTTAAATTTTCCAGTGTCGGTTTGAACTACAAAGCTATCTTTTCCTGCAAAATGGCATACCTGCTTCATGTATTCAACAACTTCTTGAGTGTACCCTGGTGCTTTTTCATGCATTATAGTATGCAACGGATTGGGCTGTCGTAAAAGATTACTTCCTACATATGTGTCGATTTGATCTGGACATTTCCACGAAAAAGTGTAATTCTTGTTGCTACTACCTTGTAGTTGGTTACTTTTCCTGAATGTGTTCATATTTTTTTATCTTGCCGGCTCCAACGGAACAAAAATGCCATTTTTCAGTGTTGCAACTATAATATCATTCACTATAAATTGAGTCCCTGTCCACTCAATTTTATATTCTTTTTTGTATTCAGGGAGGATAGGATGATGTTCAACAATCTGAATACCAGTGATATGGCTATACCTTATATCGGCCTGCGGCTGAATAGTATCAAGATTGATTGCTTTTTCTAGAAGTTTGTATGGTGCTTGTAATATAGTCATTGTACGTTCGAAAGAAAAAGGCAGAATACTGTGCAAAACAACGTCGTTGGTTTTAAAAAAAAGAGTACAAGGAATAGGATCTTGCAAAAACATTGTTGACATAAGCCTATAATTCCCTGGATGAATAAAAATTTTGTGACCTGAAACACTATTACCCCCGATGCTAAAAGGAGTTCTAAAAAAATCAGGAGGGTTAACAATAAACTCGTAAAGTTTTGTTAGATTATACAAGTTAGATTTAGTTGCTTGTCCAGACGGAATAAAATTGGGCTCGTAGCGGTATACTCTAGATTTTTCTGTCGGTGCTAATTTTTTTAGTGAATAATGGAAGCGGCGTGCAACTGAATTTGATGTGCTATCGAAAAACTGCTTTAGTGAATGTGTGTCGGTGCACACAATATAACTATCCGTATTTGCAAATCTACAGCATGCTTTAAGGTAATTTGGAATAAGGGTTTTTTTATCAGTGCCGAAAGATCGTCGAATAGTTAAATCTTCAGTGTCAACTGTGCTACCATTTGGTAGATACAATCTATCCGGGGTTAAAAATTTTAATTTTAAATCCGTCATTGGTACTCACTGAGTTTAAATCCTGTGCCTAGCATGTAGTTGACACTGGCAGTAGGATCATTACTCCACACCAGCACTTCTGGATCGTCGTAGAGAAAATCACAGTTTTTACAGTATTCAATGTCGTCAAATCTGCCTTCTCTGTGCGCAGATCTCAACTGTTCATATTCATCGCCCCAGTAGATATCTTCGAAACTTTGATCTTCGAAGTGACCCAGCACACTGAGTGCTTCGTTAGGCGGGCCCATGGTTTGACAGCATGGAGTAACTGCACCTTGTTTGCCGTCTAATCCCCCTGCTCTCACTGTGAGTTCAGGAGCAAAAGGTCTGCCGCAGGTTTTTCTTTTCTCAGGGTTGCGTAAGTACAGTGGCTGATAGTTGCCACTCCAGTTGTGCATTTTCCAGATATATCCTATGCAGCCCACTGAGTCTATGAATGCAGTTTTATACTGCTCTATTTCGTAGTCTATTTGACTGTTGTCCAGTATAAGATGATAACTGCTGAGTTCACAGGCACTGCGGTGACGTTGTATACACTGTTTGGTTTCTATGGCATTGTCACGTATTTCGTAAAAACGATCTTGACTCATCCACTGCTTGTACAGAGCAGGAGTGTATCCTATACAGCTAAAGCGAATAAAATCGATGCCAGCGACGACTACGTCATTGAGAAAATCACCTGTTAAATTTGTACCGTTGCAGTACATGAAACTCTTTAGACCGCGGCGTGTGCAAGCCTCGATGTATTCAGGCAAGTCTTTGGCAAGAGTAGGCTCACCAGATCCCTCCAGGTTAATGATCGGAGTGCCGTATTTTGCTACAACCTGATCCAGCACAGACTCAAATAAATCAAGTGGCATTTTGCGAGTAAAATTTTGCCCGCGACCTGTGCTTTGTGGACACATATCACAGGAATAGTTACACCCGCCAAATACTTCAAGGACAACTCGTTCTAGCTTCATGGAAAGTATTTATACGGTGTCAATTGTGCTCCGCTAGCATTCTACTTCGGCACCGTAGCCGTCTTCTGTGCTGTACAGTCTCACAATTGGCTTGCCATCAATCTTCATTCCTACGGAAACATATGGCCCGCCACTGGGATCAAACATACCAAGGTCGTCCATGTTGAGGCTGTCCTGTCCCTCTTTGCCGCCTAGACGACTGTACTTTAAACTGTCGCCGGTCATGCGAAACTGATACCGGTTTTCCGCAAGTACAACCCAGGTATATTCATCGCCGTATCTATTAGAATAAACTTTGCCTGCTTCAAACATTACAACTCCACTATCTCTACACTGTCACCGAACCGTTCTTTCAGTTGATTCCAAACACCAGCATTGCTCATACGTAATCCTTGAGATTCTTTCAACAAACGGTATGTGCTACCACTTTCTGTGGTTGCAGTAATCCATTCACTGTCAATGTCGATTTCTAAAATTTTAATAGGACTGCTCAAACGCCAACTATCACCGTCAAGATATCCACCACTCCAACCTGACAGAATCTTTTGAAACTGTTTGCCACCGTGGTTGACTTCGATAATCACCCAAGAGTTTGGAGCAATATCCTGTTCTGGTTCAAGGTTCATCATCTTTCCGGTATTCCTTATCCACATCTTCTATAAAACGTTTAACATACCCCATTGCCTCATCTGCGAGTTCAGGAGATACATCGTAAGTTTCTATTATAGTCTCTAAATTTGTTTCAAACTGTTCTATAAGTTATTCTATTGTCAGCAAAGTCTAAGCACCAGCGGAATATTTTACGAATCTTTATCATACTTGATCCATTGTGCGTTCGTGTTCTTCTTCATAGTAGATAGGATCCATTTCTAAACTGGCAGAATAGTCGAATATATTATAACCTTGAAGAGCGTACCAAGTGGCTCGCTTAGGTGTCATAATTAGCAATTTGTCTCGCACACTTCCAGCACTTGCCACACGAGAGTGCGGTTCAAATCTTTCAATGCTGTAGAGCCTATGTTCAATCACAGTTCGGGTCCTTGCTTGCGAATCTGTTTATTATATGCTATTGCTTCTTCAATCAGCGTGAACGGCACATTTCTATCTCTACAGAGTTTTACCATTGCGGCGGTATCTTTAGGAAAACAATGTCCTCCCCAACCTCGTTGTTCTGTGACATATGAATGATCAGAATTAATTCTACTATCTCTACAAACGCTTTCTCGAACATTTGAAAAATCAGCACCAACAGTTTCACACAAGTCATACAGTTGATTGAAAAAACTTACCTTCGTTGCTAGATAACTGTTTTCAGCATATTTTACAATGCTTGCTTCGATGTCTGATATTAAGTAACATTCGATATTTGGGAAGGCGATGTTCCATACCCTTTTCCAGAAGTCTTGATCTCCGCCACCTAGGATTACAAAATCTTGATTTTTAAAATCTTCATCTGCTGTATTTTGTCTTAAAAATTCAGGGGAGTATGTTATAGCATGTTCTGGGAATTGTTTCTGGATCGAAATCACTCCATCTATGTCAACGGCACTTTTTATTACAACAGGGATCTCCGGTGAAACAGTTTCTAGGACACTCACAATCCTGGAATAATCACAACTTCCGTCGGAACTCTCAGGGGTATTTACACAAATCACTACACCTATTACATCTGTATAATTAGCAACCGTTTCTGGACCTAGTTTAGGATCTACAACAACAATTTCCATGTGTTGTTTAAACTTATTTGCTACTGCGTGTCCGACAGATCCGTACCCAGCAATTGCTATCATCTTATTTCCTTGTGCAATCCATTTTGTGGATATGTTCTTTGTTTTCTCTCAAATCAGTTACCAATCCGCACTCATAACACTTAAACCAAACATCATCTGCCCAACGAATCTTTCTACCACTGTGTTGTTCATACTTTGCGATGATGTCGTCGAACTCCCACAGTTCTTCTGTTTCAAAGTCATCTAACCAATCACCAAAGTGATTCCAATCTTCCGTTCGCATAGGTGCAACATCGTATTCGTGCCAACCGTTCCAATAATCATCGCCTGGAACATTCCGAATGTCGATACGACCTGTTGAATAATCTTCGGTGACTTCTTGTCGTTCAAAAGTGTCACCAACTTTATACCTACCCTTCTCGACAAGCACACTGCCCTCTTGAACGACATGTGTCACTGTTTTGGTAAGTCCACGCTCCTCATACCACTGCATATTAGCAACTCCCATCCAGTTAGTTGAATAACTTATAGCCATCACTCACCTTTCCAGTTGATCAACACCTGTAAACATTCCCATTCACCGTAAGTGAGACTAAACCGTTCAGTGCTGTTTTTGCGGTCAATCACAATGTCGCATCCTTCGCCATTGCTCCACTCAGTGACTTCCATGTAGTCATTCTCGCCAGCATGGAAACAGTAGGGTTTGAGTTGAGAGAATACTGCTCGTCTTTGTGATACTTCAATGCTCACGCCTTCTCTCCACAAAAATCTTAAGTGTACCACCATCGTCCTGAAAATCATAGCGCAAGCTCTCGCCTGATCGAAAGTGGCGTGTATAACTGCGACCGTCTTCGTCGATTACTTCCAGTCGGTTAACCTTTGCTAATTTCTCTGTGGCAAGTTCTAACGCCATTTCATGTAGGTCCATCATTTGTCTCCAAATACATCAGGTGCAGATTCTGCCGCACGTTGCATATCATAGTCCAGGGGATAGTGCTTCAAACACCTGCGTGCCTGTTCTCTAACATACTTGGGCACACGCGGCGTTTTCTTTGGATCTAGCAAGTCTTTCAAAAACTGTTCTGTGTTAATTACAGCATGTTTCCTTTCGACAGGCAGTGTCATATCTAGGGTCTCTTCTCTACCACTTGATCTGCTAGTCCATATTCCACAGCTTCTTGAGCACTGAGAAAAGTATCAAACTTCATGTCTTCGTATAAGTCATCGTAGGTTTTACCTGCTGTGTTATGCACAGCATACAGTTCAGTTAACCTTTTGTTGATTCTCTTGCTTTCATCTAGATGTCGCTTTTGATCCTCAAACTCAAGCTCTTGTACGTGCACACTGCCTGACGTGCCGCGTGTACCAGAACTTACCCTGTGGATCATTGTGCGTGACTCGGGTAATACATAGCGTTTACCGGGCGCACCTGCCATTGCCAGGAACGATCCCATGCTGGCAGCCTGGCCCATTACATAGGTTGCTACATCAGGCTTGATAAACTGCATGGTATCATATATGCTTAATCCAGCAGTAACGCCGCCGCCTGGACTGTTGATAAACAAGCTGATTTCTTTTTCAGGATTTTCGCTTTCTAAAAATAACAACTGTGCTACCACAGTGTTCGCCATGTGATCTTCAACTACGCCGTTGAGCATCACAATGCGTTCTTTGAGCAGTCTACTGTAGATGTCATAAGCACGTTCGCCTTTGGCTGTGCTTTCTACTACCATTGGAATTAAAGACATGTTTTTCCTTATAGTTGGAGCTACGGACAGGACTTGCACCTGCATAAAACGGATTTGCAGTCCGTCGCCTAACTGTTCAGCCACCGTAGCATGCTGGCACCGGATGACGGAATCGAACCGCCGCCAAGGGTTTTGGAGACCCCTGTCATACCATTAGACCAATCCGGCTATTTTTGTTCAACTTTTTGCAATTGCTCAACCATGTTCAAAAACTGATCAAACATTTGGTTGGTTTTGTCCTTGCCTGCAGGAATACAAATTGCCTTAGCATCGTGCACTCGCACCTGCTCAAGTGCTTCCTGACAAACATCTTTGCTAGCATATGACATTTCCAGTCCTAACGCAACCGATAAGAGCAAATAGGTCATACCACTGGCACCTCATGGTTGAATGCTTTGATGATGGCTTCTTGTTCAACCTGCTTTGCACGACTGTTAAAGGTGTCAATCAAACTGTCCATCATGAAGTCGCTGAGTGCGTCACTGCATCCCAGCAGTGCGCCTTGTAAATTTGCCGTGGCGTACAAATAAGCGTCGCCGCCATAGAGATTTTTCTGTGCAGCTATCATGCGTTCAATTGCCGCTGACAGTTGGTCTTTTTTCATCGTGTTACCTCTTTGATTGAGTTTTGCAACTCTTTGTCAATTACTTTTTTGAATTTTCTATATCGCTTGCCAAATGTCATGGGCTTGGAGAACACATCAATTTCTCCTGAGTCTCTTCGATAGGCAAACATTTTGTCACCTTTAACCAAGTAGGTGTGGCAACGCAGACCAACAGTTTGTTCCAGCAATGCTTCCATCATGCCGCCTCCAAATCAAAGTATTCTTCATAGGGCAGAGGCTCAACATCATCTGGCAAGCCTTTTTTGCACTCTGCTTCCCAAGCCTCTGCGGCCTGCTCTTCCTCGAACTGAATACGCAGTTGAGCGCAGATGTTATCGTAGGTAGCCTCCATGTCCTCGATGCTCATCTCATCCCAGTCAAGGCGCAAGCGGCAACCGTAGAGGTCCTTGCTCGCATCGCTGATACCATTGATCAACTCGTTGCGACGGAAGTCCTCTACAGTGTAGATGCCCATGTCATACCAATGACTCATATCGTCTGTGTACTTAGACATCCACAGACTAGGCTCCTGTTCCATCATCAGGTCAGCCTTAGCATTCAAACTCTCAATGTATTGTAACAAAGTCATACTAGCTCTCCTTGATATTCTTTGATTTCAATAACTCGGTTGATCCACTGTGGTAGCAACGAAAACCCTTGTTGATTTGCACTCACGCACAAGCTGAACTTGTCGTTGAAAAAAACAAAAGTTTTGACCATTTGTGGTTTGCGCTTTACCATTTTGTAAACAATTCGCCTTTAACAGCAAGAGCAATTACCAGTCCAAGGACCGTGACTGCAAGACCAATTTCATCGGCATATGTAGTCTGGTAAACAAAATTAGGCATTTGTGTACTCCATATCAAACCCTACATATACATAATACTAAAGCAGCGATGGTGTGTCAACCTTTTTATCAAAAAGAGTTAAATTTTTAGTAATCAAGCAACCACAAGTTCGTAGATTTCCTTCCAGTTACGCACCCGGGTGATATTGAGATTGGTTGAATCAAACTCCAGGTTATGCCCGTGATCCATAAGCAAGCTGCGTAGCCCGCAACGTGATCCCTCCACAGCATTTTCTGGTTTGTCTTCTACCCACCAACAACCAGTGTTGGTATACTCGTCCAGTGCTTCGTCTTTGTCTGCACCAGTGTCCAGGTACACATAACGTTCAAACACACTGTCGCCAAACATTTCGCGAAGATTTTTGGTACGCAAGTGTTGTGCATACACTTCGTTGCTGAGACTGGTGATAGCATGGAAAATATAACCGTGTTCTTGATGCAGTTTTTTCACATAGTGAATTGCATCACGCAAAGGCGGTAGTTTGCGTATCTGTGCACTTTCGTTGAACATGCGAATCAAGCGTTTTGCTTCACTGCTTTCAATGCCATACTTGATGTGCATTTTGTATTGACCCAGTGATTTCACAGTGTAACCGTGACGCTTCATCCACTGATCGAACGCATATTCCCAGTCCAGTAATACACCGTCGCAGTCTACCAATATTACTTTGTCTTTCATTGTTCTTCCAAGATTACTTTGAATTGATTGTAGCTTGCACGTAGTTCACGCAACAGCATGCCTCTTGTGCTTGGCGATATTGTTTCCAAGAAAAGATCATGCACTGGTTCTGGATCACCGTGATGGTCGCCAATGCGATCAATCAGTTCTTTTACTAGTTGATCTGATGTTGCATTCATATATATGCTCCTGTTAAGCTACATGCACACTGTAGCTGTTTGTGCGCGGTTTATAAACAAGTGTGTACCCTAGTTGCTCCAACTGCTGTATTGCACGCTGTTTGCGAATTTTGTGTTCCGATACAGTGTACTGCACAACACGATCATATTTTACTTCCGTGTGGGCTGGTTTGCGGCGTGTTGCTGGACGAGCAGTTTGGTATGCATTGGTGTAAGAAAAAACTAGGTTGCGAAGGATATTGTCAACAGCAGCTACGTTTGCTTGATGTGAAGCACTGTCAAAAAGTGTGCGATTAGCGCGATATGCAGCACGAGCACGACTGTTAATGTCCATTACAGCAAAACGCTTGTTTACGGACTCGTTTGTGTCTTTTACTTGCAACATGCAGTTGATCCTCATAACTTCACTGTACATATAGTATATGATCAGTTTGCAAAAAGGTCAACCTTTTTGAATTTTAGAGTTGAGGATCCGATCCTGGATATACATATTGCTCTGGATCAAAGTCTGATGCGCCACTGGCTGGCCCAAACAAAGCATCAGCTTCGTCTTTTACCCAGGTCAAGCTTACATCCAACTTTTTGGCAATCTGCTCCTGTGTGAGCTTGCCTTCGCGTAGAAGTTCTTGTATTTCAAATATTGTTGCACTCATAGCACTCATAAAAATCTCCCAGTACACAACATAATACATGTAGTATACTTGGGAGATCCATCATTGTCAATGGGTATTTTCGATACTGTCTACCAGTCCTGGAGAAAACACAGTTTTTGCATGTGTCTTGCGGATTTCCGCTGCACGAGCATGCAATTCTGCTTCTTCTTCTTCGCTTAGGTAAACAATGTTAACACCTTCGCTTTCTAGCTTGCGTAGGTTTGTTTCGCCGTCTTTCAAGCTCAGTGCACGTTCGTTCCGCGCTGCTTGAATTGCCGCTTTGATGAACACATCCTGCACTGCCTGTGGCAAGCTGTTGAACCAATCTTGGTTAACAACAATGCTTGTAAGGAACAAACTGTGCTCAGTGTGAACAATACTTTCGATCCACTCGTCACAACGATCAGGATAAATTCTCTGCGTTACGTATTCTGCAGCCTGTACTTTACCATTTTTAGCTAGTTCCCAAGTTTGCTCTGTGTCAGCCGGAACAGCTTCGCCGCCTAGCATTTCAATAGCTTCTTGAGCTTGTTGACTTAGTCCTGCACGAATTGGCAAACCAGCTAGTTCGCCCAAGCTGGTTACACGCTGACTGCTTGGTAGCAATCTGTAACCACCACTGTAGGTGTAGGCTAGTCCTTTGATGCCACTGTCTTTGTCAAACTTGTTAAGAAGTTCTTCGCCAATTTCACCTTCTAGAACTTTTGCCGCATGCTCGTGATCGCGGAAAAGATAAGGCAAGTCAAGTACATGCATTTCTGGATTGAACTGACGTGCAAGACTGGTTGTTTGCATCTGTGCAATCTGCACCTCGCCACTCTGTAGCAGTCTCCAGAGGTTGTGTCTATTAACTGGCACTTTTGCTTGGTGCTTTGCGTTGTATTCGTCGTCAGTGAGCACCTCGACATTGATGTCAAGATCGTCGCCTGCGTACTCTTTGACTAGGTTAGCAAAGTCTTCTGCTACTCTGTAAAAGAGGTATTTTGGTTCATGGGCAATAACCCAAGTTAGGTTGTAAGTTGTCATAAGATCTCTCTCTAATATTGCAATACGAATGGTATTTAGCAAGGTTAATATTCAAACCCCAGGTATTCAAAGTCATCATGCCAGAATTCTTGTACAAGTAATTTGTGTTTATCTGTTAGTCTAGTGGTAATCTGTTTAGACACGTTTACTTTGCGCAGGGAATAATCTGCTTCGCCAAAGTATTTGGTCATTAGTTCTTCATAGTCATTATCAAGTGAAGATTTGTTTAACACAATATTACAGTGTTTTGCCCAATACCACTGGGGTGCAAAAAACGCACCACAAGAACTAGTTTCAGTAATTGCTTTTATATGATCGACAAGCCATTGTGCAAAGTCTAGTTCAGATTTAAATTCAAGTTCGTTGCTTTTGCGTGCATAATCTCTGTGTAAGTACCTCCAAGCACTTGCAAATCTATCATATGGATGTTGTACTACACAAAATCGATCTTTTGCTAATAGTTGTTTTTGAAATTCTGACAAATGAAACAAACTTGGATGCTGATTCTCGTCTGTAGTGTGCCAGTACATATCAAGCACCCGGTGCCTGTCATTTAGTTGTAGATTATGTACTATAGCACTTGATGCATTTTTGGTAATAGCAAAAAACGTTAACTGCGGTGTATCATTGCAAGAAAGCGTATACATGCTTCTACTTATAGTTTACAACTTAGCCACATTAATATTCAAACCCTAGGTATTCAAAGTCATCTGCGTATATTTTTTGGATTATTTTTTTGTGATAATGTTTTAACTCGACACTGTTTTTACTGTTTAAAACATTTTTCCTAGGTAAATTGTAAATGCCAGGCATTACATACTTTTTTAGTAAATTGTTGAAATCTTTGTCAAGATTATTAAAGTCGAGGTAGATATTGCAATGTTGTGCCCAGTGCCATTGTGGTGCATAAAAATAAAAAAAATTCGGGTCGAAAGTAGCGTGTTTATAATCCATGTGTTTTTCATAAAATCGTTTAAGGAGAAATTCCTCAAACGATTCATCTGAATCATACGAGTCAATATGTATTACAGAATATTGCCATAGACTTTTTGCACGCTCGTAAGGATGTCGTAAAACACATACTCGGTTATTTGCTAATGCTGGATACTCTAAATCTGATAAATTGTTTATACTTGCATGAGGTTTATAGCAAACTTGTTTGGTTTTGTATTTTTCGTGTGAGCTAAATGGAAAAGCATAATACAGTGCTGCAGATATTGATACACTAGCAGTTTTTGGAATCCAGAAAAATGTTAAGATAGGTTGATCGTTTCGTAAAATTGTATCCACGCTCCTATTTATTAAAATTAAAATAGTAAAAACGAAAAAAAATAAATATTAGTATGTTGCCGTTTATCAATAAATTACACCGTGTGATTACTACATATGATCCCGTTAGTTCCTAAAAGCAAATCATTAAATATCGATCAATTTTTTTCTATTCTTCATACATGGGAAAACTACCGAGACGTGTACAAATATTCCAGTAATCATTTATATACAAAATTCTCTTCTGACAGACAGTTTCCAATTTTTGATTTTTCCGAATCGGCTGATGTAATAAATTCAGATCAATCAAGCATCAAATTTCTTATAGAATTAAAAGAAGGAAGCCAAAAAATTCCAGACTGGATTGTTAGCGTCAATGACCTAGATTCATCAGTCCACTATGTCATCATAACACCAGATAAATTCAATGCAGAGCAATTAATTTTAAAAAACCAATTATCAGAAAAACTCAACTACTCAGTAGTTTGGTTTCCTTACCATTTATATTGTTTAACGCCCGGCGACTTTTTTGCACCATTGTATAACTTTTGTTCAATGGACAATAACAAGTTTTACAATTTTTCAAAAGAAAAAGAAATCAGTTTTTTAGCAATGTCAGGTACCAATCGGCCCGAGCGGACATACTTTACTATAAAGTTAAAGAAAAATTTTGGTGATTGCAGTGCTATTAGTTATAATGGACAAACATACGGTGTTACTGAAATTTTTGAAAAAGACTTTCAATTTCCGAGGGAAGTTCATCATTCGTCACTGGATTCAGGTGTAAGGACTGGAAATATATTTTCAGCTGGGGGTATAAAACAAGACGTTGGACATGCTGTGTCTGTAGATTTATTTGATTCAGCATACCTACAAATAGTAAGCGAAACGCAAGCAGGTATTGACACTCATGACAATTTCTTTGTAACAGAAAAAACCACAAAAGTTTTGTTCACTGGAATGCCTTTTGTAATCTTTGGCGCACGCGACTATTTGAAAAATCTTAGAGAACTTGGGTTTATGACATATGAGTCCTTGTGGAGTGAAGAATATGATTCTTTACCTAGTTGGCGGCAACGAGTAGGTGCAATTATTTCTTTACTTCACAAACTTAAAGAATTTGATTGGCAAGCAGCACTGCCAACTCTCAGAGAAATCCACTATAACAATCTCATGGTTTTAGCAAATAGAAATAAAATTTTCCACAACTGTTTGCTTGAAGCTGAAAATTCAATAGCAAAAATTATCAAGGAACATGGATAAATGACACATCTTCCATTTAAGTATTCCAGCAACATTGACAAAAGGAAGCATATCCAAGATTTAACAAATGCATATGATGTATGGCACGAAAACTCTAATTTGTATACAAATGCACACAGGATTCCTGATTGTTTTTTAGATAAAAAATACCCAGCGTATCACGCTCAAGAATCGGCTGATGTGATTAATGCAGATCGATCTAAGATTAAATTTTTTATAATAATCCAAGAGAGCTTGAGATTTATTGATAATAAAAAACCAGAATTAACTATACCTAGCTTGTCATATTTAAAAGCTGACTGTACATATATCTTCATTACCGGGGACAACTTTAACGCTGATGATTTTCCTATTTACAATGGTAATGGCGAAAAATTATCTTATATAAACATTTACTTTCCATGGTGGATTTATTGGTTAACTCCGGTTGATTTTTCTGATCCTACGTATAACTACTCGTTGACTGGATATAACAAATTTTATGATTTTTACAGTAAAAAAACTGTAGATTTTATTTCATTAATGGGCACAATGCGACCAGAAAGACAATACCTTGTTAGAAAATTATACCCAAAATTATACAAAAAAATATGTGCAGTTTCGATTGCTGATGAATTGCTTGGTCACACAGAGATCTTTGATCACGACTTTGATTACACTCCTCAACAGTTCTGGGGAGATCGATCGGTATTTAAAAAATTATCAGTGGCCCACAGTCTGCCAATTGATCTTTATAATCAAGCTAAATTAAATTTAGTAGTTGAAACACAAATTGCTTATGATAGTGTGGATAATTTTTTTGTAACAGAAAAAACCATAAAATCACTGTTTACTGGGATTCCGTTTATACTTTATGGCGCCAAAAACTTTTTATCGAATCTACGCAAAATAGGATTCAAAACCTACAGTACATTGTGGAATGAAGATTATGATTCGTTGCCTACACACAAAGAACGTGCTAAAGCTATTGTAAAACTTATATCAAATCTTGAAAATTTTGACTGGCAAGCAGCAATACCAGAACTCGAACGCATACATTATCACAATTTAAAATTACTCAATAATAGAAATAAAATTGTAACACCTGCTTTTTTAAACTTAGAACACAAGATAATAGAAATTATTAACCAAGTAGAATCTGCATAATTACACTATGTCAAAAAAATTTCCAGTGAAAGGCGATACAGCCTGCTTGTTAAAATGGGCCTGGAGTACTGTATATCTCGGTCAAGGCACTAGCAGCAGTTGCCATAGAACAGATCAAGCACCTATTCCCTTAGACAACTTTGCCAGTTTCCATAATCTTCCCAACAAAGTTCGCGCTAGGGAGATGATGCGGCGCGGAGAATGGCCGCAAGAAGGTTGCCAATACTGCGAAAAGATCGAAGCCGCAGGAGGAGTCAGTGACAGACTGTATCAACTTCAAGCTGGGCACGATCTTGATAGAACTCCCGAGGAATTGTATGAAGATCCTGAAACCAACGAAGTAGTGCCTACAATACTGGAAGTTTATTTTAACAATGTATGTAATATGGCATGTCTCTATTGCGGAGGGCACTTTAGTACCAAGTGGGAAGAAGAAACCAAACGCTTCGGGGAGTTCAAACACGGAAGTGTAGAAATCGCTAATTGGAGTCAGAAAAATGAAAATTATGATCAACAGTTGGCTGACTTTTGGCAGTATCTACACGAACACGACAGATATAAAAAAATACGATACTACCAGATACTAGGCGGCGAGCCGTTTTTTCAAAAGGAATTTGATCTCAGCATAGACTTTTGGGAGAGTCATCCCAATCCGGAGCTCACGTTCAACGTCATTACCAATCTCAAAGTAGCACCCAAAAAGTTTCGCTCCTATATAGATCGATTCGAGCAAATGGTAGAAAACGGCGCACTTAAAAGATTGCAAATCACAGGCAGTTTAGACAGCTGGGGACCACAAGAAGAGTACGTTCGCTGGGGACTGGACCTCCAAGAATGGGAAGAAAACTTTACATATTTGTTAGACAAACCCTGGGTGGTGCAGTGTGTAAATGCCGCTATCAGTCCTCTTACAATAAAAACTGCTCCTGAATTAGTAAAAAAAATCAACGAATGGAACGAGATTCGCCCGCCGCACAATCCTGTTAATTACAGTTTTATGACAGTGATGGCGCCCCCGCATATGGATCCTGCAATCTTCGGCGCAGGAGTGTTTGAAGATGATTTAGATGCTGTCATAGCCGAAATGAAAGATCACAATGCACAAGAACATATGCAAGGCATAAAAAAACAAATAAGTAACAGTATACGCAGAGTTGATAGGATTCGAGATTTACAGGCCTACCTTGATGAAATTGATCGGAGGAGAGGCACAGATTGGCGATCTCTATTTCCTTGGCTAGATTGTGAATGGAGACAGGAATAATCAATACCGAAATGCATTTAACAGATGAGTAAACCATGTACGACTACTTTAACACTGTAGATAATATTTCTTTTGAGCTTAAACCTATAGATAGCAAGGTTTTACAAATATCTTTTGACAACGGACACTCACAGTCGGAAATTATTGCTGAGCTAGAAAAAGAAACTTGGAATCCATACGGCGTTGAAACCAAAATAGATCATGACATGTGGGGTGGGTATCGCTACAAGGTGCACAGACCGGCAAGTCCTATGCTACAACAAACAGTACGCTATTTTGGTACAGATCAAGCAAAACGCAAAGTAATTGATGCACTGTACGCTCAGAAAGAAGAATTCACAAGCCGATGGGGCATGACACCTGACATGATGATGGATAACAGCCAACTCCATGCAGAGTTTACATTGGACAAGCCTGGGTTTGAAAATGGTATTCACTGTGATTATAGATTGCTAATTGGCACCGGCATGGTGTACTTTACAGATCACGATAGCATAGATCACTGTACTTTTTTCTACGATGATCCGAAAAGGAATAATCCACTTCAAGTACCTAGTGATTTCGGACAAGGGTGGTTTCACGCCAACGACTGGAACACCTGGCACGACGGCTGGAACCGTACCAGCCAAGATAGATATAGCATGTTATTGGGTCTAACAGTATTATTAAAAAATAGGTAAATTATGGCAGGAAAGAAAAATTCAACAGCAGGCACACTAATTGCCGAGCGCAGAGTAAAAAAACGTACCAGTATTGGGCATAGTCCTTGTAGCAGTTATAAAGGAAAAAACTCAGTTAAGAAACGCTATCGAGGGCAAGGTTGACAAGGAAAAAAATATTAATAGTCGGCGACAGTTGGGCCGAGTCTATGTGGCGAATATCTGGTACAAAAACACTTGTCGATGATCATATAACTGGAATGCTTGAACAACACGGACACATAGTTTATAATTTTGGTTTTGTAGGACGTGGAAATGTAGAGTCATGGGAGAGCGCAGATAAATTCTTTACAGAAAACAAAGCAAACGGATATTGCTTGCCTGATTTTGTAATTTGGTTTCATACTGACGTTTTACGTGACTACGCAAGTGAACTTGTTGATATTAAAAAAAACAATAAACCATGGACACTGACGCATTTAGTTACAAAGTCTGCAGAAAGAGCCTATGGTAAGATTTGCAAAATAATAAAAAGCCACAAACTGACCAATCTTATATTGATAGAAGGTCAAGCTCCGACAGTTGAGCCAGAATTTTCAGAATATATCGACAAACCTTTACATACTGTTAAAAACTGGAGAAGTAAAATTGTAAATAAACACGATTTGCCCGAATCACAGTTGTTGACAGACGTCACGTTGTTCGAGTATGGCGAAAATCTTGATAGTATAGAATTCAGAACAACCGAACTAGAAAAAATCTCAAAAATCCGCGAGGCAATGACCAATAGCTTGCTATTCCCAGACGATGCACATCCAGGACGCAAAGCACATGAGCAACTTACCCAGCAAGTGTTAGACGTTATCCGTAAAACAAATTACTGAGACTCGCAGTGCCAAGGTTGTAATAGTCAACAGCTAACAATGCAATATCGCCCTGTGAGTACACGCCACTGTCAATGGCATTACTCCAATATGCCAAGTCGCCAGTGCTGATTTCTGTTCCAAACAGTTCTTTCCAGATTTTTTGCATCAACACACTGCTGTCGTCGCCACTGGTGAAAGAAGCGGCAGCAGCTGCAATCTCCTGCTTGCTCATGCCTTGATTGAGAAAATCCACACCAGTTTGCACTAGACCAAACTGTTGCTGTTCTTGATCTGTAAACAGTGTGTCTATGAGCTTGACCACCCAGCCTTGATCACTGCTGAGTGGTTCATGTTCCACATCGTCAACCAGCTGTTGCATGGTCAATGACCCTAGGTACACCGTGGCACGCTCACCCACATTCATTTCCCACCAACCTGTGTCCACAGGTGTTTCTTGTCCAAGCTGGATGAGATCAACAAGCCCATCATTGTTCACGTCGTGATATACATTGAGGTTGTGCTCTTCAACGCCGTCTGTGAGTTGCACACCGTTTTCACTGTAGGCAAATTCGCCGTCAACCGGCGTAAAGCTAAAATTGGTATTGGTTGCTTGACGAAAACTGCCATCGCCATTGTTTAGCCAGAAAACCTCGTGTGCCTGTTGCCATTCTGAGTCGTTGTGAAATTCTATCCTGCGCTTGTCGATGATAAAGTCGATGTAGCCATCTTGGTTCAAGTCATCAAACTGCAAGTGCCCACTGACCGCATCTTGTGTATTTGGAAAAACCTGATGTTCTACAAATTCACTGCGGTCATTTTGCAACAGAACCTGATAGTAGTCTGGAGACCCTGTGAGCCCACCGTCCCAATAAGCTTCGTAGATCACAATCAAGTCTTTAAGTCCGTCGTTGTTGACATCAATGTTGTAGTGATCAACTGCGCCACGTCGTGGCAATTGATCATAGCGACTGCTGAATTCAAACTGCTGTGATTCTGGGTTGTATTCCCAAATTTCGTTGGCAGTGTTTGCATTTTCGTTAGCATAAAATCCCAGTGCTATGCCAGTGTTGCCGTTGGCTAACTCTACAAATCCTGTACCACTGGTTGGCTTGGCAGCATTGCCCTGGAACAAATCATCGTGTGTGGTCCAAGTGCCATCGCCATTGTTTTCATGAATCACAGCTGCTTCACTGGAACTCTGATAGCCGAAGGTGGCTGTAGCAATGTCTAAATCACCATCTCTGTCGTAGTCAAAGAAGTCCGCAATATGATTGTAAGCTCTGGTATCACTGCCAAAAAAACCATCTGCCCAGCGCAGCCCTGACGCAGTGTTTTCTATGAAATGCAACTCACTGCCTGGCTTCTGGTCCGGAGTTGGATACAGTGTAGGATTTTCGAAACCAGGGTCAACAACCACGGCGTCGTCATCACCATCACCATCGAAATCTCCTACCATCATGTCTCGAGGAAATGCATACACGTTGCTGTTTTCATGATTTTCCATGATCTCAGCACCTTTTTCTTCATAGGTGCCAGTGCTGGCGTTCCACACCCAAACCAAGGGCTTGTTGTGAAAGCTTTCTCTCAGTGGTGCGTTGCCCTGGTTTGGAAACGTGATCAGGTCTGTGTAACCATCGCCATTGGCATCCAGCCTGGCAATGTATTCTTGAGTGAAAACTGTTTGATCATCGTTGGCTCTTTCGGTGATGTTCCAGTTCTCATAGAACAAATTGGTGCTGTGATAGTTGAATGTCTTCATCAGTGACTCCACCTTGTTGTAGTGTCGGAAAATGTTAATCCAGGATTTTGGGCGTAATGTGCTTCAAGTTCTCGTGCAAATACAAGTTCTTGTGCCTTGAATGCAAGAAACACAACTTCTTGATCTGTCAAGTAGTCAGCACTGATATCTCCGCACAGCACTGCCTCAGCCACTGCTAACCGGTTGTCTGATAATTTCAAGGTGTCTAGTCCTCTATTTCAGTTTAGTACTAGTTTACTTGAAATTGTGTACACTGTCAAGCCATAGATCTGCTGAATCATAAAGACTCAGCATGCTTGCAGTTTTTTCGTCAAACACCACAAGACACATGGTTTTGGGATTGCCGCGAGACACAAACCCATAAGGCCCTACTACATGTCGGCTTACTGCAAGAAGATCTTTAGGTCTTTTATCAATTGTGGTGAAAGGAATGTACCAATGAGGACGTTTAAGGTCTTTGGTGAATACTTTTATACCCGGCCATGCAAGATGTAGATTGTTATTGTCTCTTTTGTCTTGCCACCATCTAGCCCAAGCTTCTGTCCAGGAACAATCTTTGGATTGCCATTGATCAAATGCTTCCCAAAATATTTCATTTTTCGGGGTAGATTTGTTCGCCATCACGCAAGAGGTATACAGAGAACAAGTCTGTATCAAATTGGTTGTTGAGTTTTTTTGCCAGGTTTATGGCATGTCCAGGATTGCTAAAGCTCACTTTTTTATATTTAGGCCCTGGGTATTGTGTAAGCAGATTAGATGTTTTAAGGTTAATAGGAGTACCATCGTAGAACACTGCCCAGATACCGTCGCTAGCAAGAACTTGCTCGTTTTTATAACTGTCTTTGTTGGCCTTTTCGGCTAACACCTGTGGTTTTGGTCTACTCAATTTGATATCCTGTAAGCATATTTATTACCACTTTCCGCCTTGTAGCTGGACTTCAATGGTTTCCATTTGCTCTTTTTTACTTTGTTTTAGTTCATCTAAGTCACTTAGCAGTTTAAGCAGTTCAGTTTGCAAGTTTTTAGCATCGCGCAATGGCCAAGTAAAATCCTTGGCCTGTTTATTTTCCAATGTTTGCACTCGTTCTGCAAACCTTTTGATATACAAGCTCATATTCTATCCTTGATGCTGCTGATTATTTCTTCTTTGGTGCGAAATGGTCCTCTGTGTTCATACCGATCTAGCATGATCAATTTCGGACATAGTATGGTTTTCCATTTGGTTTTTTGTTTTACCTGATACCATCCCGCTGCAAACCAACTTTTGCTGTGCTCACCTTTGGTAAAAATTGGCAATTGATCAACAACATTGAACAATGGATTGTATGGTTTACAGTTGGTTGGATACCCGTGTACTTGATGTTCTTGGTTTTGTATTTCCGGATCGCTGTCTACAAAACTAATAGGTGTAGACAGTCGTTCATTGATCATGTTCAGTGTTTTAAACTGTTCGATGCGTCCTTGCACTTTGAGGTTGTACACACCTTCACTGTTGAGCTCAATCTCGCCCACTTTATCTGTATCGTTTTGCAGTATCCAATAGCGATCAGCTACCACTGTCTTAGCTCTTAACATTCAATAAATCTCCTTGGTATTTGGCTGTTAGCCATTTAGCAAATTGTTCTGCACTTTCGCTGAGCTTTGCTAAGTTGTGCTTGCCGCAAAATTTCATAAATCTCACGCCTACCTGTGGCACTTCCTTTTGTTCTAATTCTTGCACAATAGCTACATCAACCGCGTCCTTGATCTGTTGCGGTTGTGCTGTTAAGTCAATGAGAGCACGATTGCGTTCATAATCGTCTAGTACACGATGTTCTTCGCCGTTGTGATCAGTCCATCGACTTAGCATGAGATTGTTCCATGCATAGCCACGCTTTTCGCGATCTTCGTATGCTTCTAACAACCCCACCTTGTTTTTGGTGCCTTTTTTGCGTACACCGGGATATGCTGAAAAGATATTGTCACTGCTGTCGCCTCTCATGCATTTTTCGAAAAGCAACCAGCCTGGATCAGGTGTTTCCTTGGGAGCCTTGGTTTTCTTGTCAATGACAGGTTTTCCTTTGCCATCAAATACACCGTCTGTGGTGATCAATTGATCTGCAATACCATTGTACTGTGTAACACGATTGTTCAGCAATTGTACAAAGTCTGTGTCGCTGCTGACAATAACATGTTGATCTTCCGGATGCAGATCAATCCATCTTGCAATTACATCATCCGCTTCTGCTTCTGGTTGACGGATAACACTGCAATTGGTCTGTGTACGCAGATACTCAATGAGATTGTCAAGAGTTTCCCAAAACATCTTGTCCTCTTCTAGTTCTGCGTCTGTGAGTGCTGCTCTTGCTACACTGCGATTCTTTTTGTATGGTTCGTAAACGTCTTTACGCCAACTACGACCTTCGAGTGCAAATACCACATGATCTGCGCCAAATTGTTGAAATACCTTGTTTACACTGCTCATTGTGACATGCAGTGCCCAGCCTACTTTTTCTTCAGCATCAGCGGCTCTATATGCTGTGTGCCTTGCACGAAAAAACATGTTAGCAGTGTCAATAAGCAAATATTTCATACTATACCTAATATAGATTGTTAGTTCTTATATACTGTAACACAATGTCAGCCCAATGTCTATGACCATCTTCGCCATAATGATAACTGTCAGGGTTCACTGTGCGCATACCAGCATCTTGTAATTGATTATGAAAGGTGCCTGCATCCGAGTATGGGTCCATGTAACTACTACCCCAGTCTTTTTGCTGTTTTATATTGCTAAAACTGGTATTGCCATTAAAAAACACATGATCGATTCCAGCTTCATTTAGTTCCTCGTGAAAGTTCCAAATTTTTTCGTGTGCCTCGATAGTTTTTTGTTGCCAGTCCACATCTATTACGTATTGCTTATAGCGTTCTCTGTGACTTTCTGGCACTTCGTCTACGCCGCTGGCGTTAACTTGATAGTATACGTCGTCAATTAGCCACTCTTCTCGTTCCCAAGTGCTCCACTGAATTATTACCAATGCCTGGTCGCGATTGCGTTCCATCCACTTGCGTGTAGTGCGGATGATCCTGTCATTACTACTGGCACTTTCGGCATCGCACATGAATTTACAAGCTAGCACTGTAGCTAACTGTCTCCCCCAACTCACAGACAGATTAGCAGGATGCGGACGACGCAACAAATGACCGTATTCTGGGTCATCTTCTGCAAATGCTGCTGGGTGTACTGCTTCTGCGGCAGCTGTATGACTGTCGCCATTTACATACAGTATCATAAAATGCCTTCTCGTGTAGCATGGCTAAGCAGTCTATCTGCCCAAGCACGCTGGGCATCGCTGTCATAGTGATGCTGACCTGGTGTAATTTCTTTGTATCCGTTCTTGCCACACCATTTAATATAGGTCTCGCCGATGGTGTAAGGTTCAACAAAACTGCCGTGCCAATCCAGTTGATAGGCTTTTGAATAAATTCTAAATGTGTGAAAAGCATGGAAAAATATATGCGGAATTTTCATCCACTGCAACATAGTATGCAAATTATAATACTTTTCATGCCAATACCATGCTTGACTTTCGTGGAAAGGTTTAGTAGTTTGCTGAAATTCCTTCCAATGATTATATCTGTTACGTAATCCACTGCCGTCGATCATCGAATCGTCGACCATTTCAAGATTGTTTACCTGCATGTATTGTAATTCGCCGTACCACGGTACTAACCATTCGCCTCGGCCCATTTCTGTAACACCAATAACAACAAAATCCGGCGTATTGTTTTGCAAGTATTCCATTGTAGTACGATAGATATAATCGTTGCTGGCACCTGTAAAGGCATGATTTATAGTTTTGTTTGCTCTTAGTCTGCGTGATATTGTGCTAGCAATTGTAGGTTTGCCTGATTCTATTTCCGCACCGGCCATGTTGCTGTCGCCGTTGAAGTATATGTGCATTATGTTACCTCTGTGTATCCGTCGCCAAGATCTCGTTTATTGCTAGGACCCTGTTGTGCTTGATCCTGTTCCCAGGTTTCCATAACAACGTGTCTACACACGTTCTGAAACCATTGATCTACAATGTCAGCATCTGTCTTACCCTGATAACCTGCTCTAACTAGATTAGCAACAAACTTATCATTCCAGTCTAGTTCAAACGCTCCTTGACTGGGGTCCATTTCATCCAGTTCTAATCCAAGCACCGCTACATAAGGATCACCGCGCTCTGTGGCCAGTTCTTTTTCGGATTTCTTTGGTGTCTTTTTAGGTTTCTCTTGTGCTTCCGGTGTCTTAACAGGTTTTTTCTTTCCAAAAATTTTCTCAAACATATTCAGGATCCTCTTCTATCTTAAACAAGTATAACAGCAACGGCATACTTGGTTTTTGTCCATGTAGGTATTCAGTGTAAGGCACTTGTTTGATATCGTCTAGAAGATTAGGAATATCGAACTCTTGTTCTAGGACATTGTTGAGATTACTGGTATCCAAGTCATCAAATAAAGCCAAAAACATTTGATTGGTGAGATAGTTTCCTACCACGTAAAACTCTCTGCTGTTGTAGTGCTTTTCTAAAAAGCCCTGTACATCTAAGACTTTTATTTTTTTATCACCCTTGATAACAGCGTCGGTTCTGCCTCTCCACCACATTACCCCGTCGATGATTTCCAGTTTGTCTCCGACCTTGTACCACCGGTCACTGCCGATGGTTCTACAATCAAATGTTTGGTCGTCGATGTGAATTTCTGAACTGGGATTTTGTATTGGGAACCTATTTGGATTGTATGTGTCCGCATTATCTAGATCAGTGACACTTAAATAGAGATTACCTACTTCTGTGTTGCCGAAGTTATGATATACACGTCGAGGTTTTGTTTTTGTAAGCAGTTGTTTCATTTCGTCATTGGTTGGACCAAGTATGGTAACCAAATCGATATCATGATCAAACTCAAGATCTAAATCTGGAAGCCTGCGTATCCAATTGTAAACAACCATCCATTTTGTAATTTGATTTTTATTACAGTATTCGACGGCCTTGGTTAGAAATTCGTCTCTACTTTCTTTCAAATGTGTTTTTTGTATACAGTGATGCTTGCTGGTCATCATCCAGCTGGGCAAACCAAAATTCAGAAACAAACTACCGTGATGCATAGTCTTGTGATGCAAGACCACGTCTTGGTTGTTGTGATCATACATTTCGATAATGGCTTTGGCGTTTTCTTGCACACTGTGATGTGAAATTTCTAACACTTTTGGAAAACCCGTTGTACCACTGGTATGTGTTTTTACCGCGGCTGTGGTAGGCTGTATTTCTACGTCTGGTATCTTGCGAGTTGCTTTCTGTATAGGCTTGATGCCGTCCTGTGTCAAAATTCTTTGAGCATGAATTATAGGACGTTTCAGCTCCAGCCTGTTGATTTCATAGTCCGTAGCATCTGTAACATAACAGTCAATGTATTCATAAAAATCTCTCCATGCAGGATGATTTGCTTGCAGTATGTTAAATTCGTGCTGTGCTGTTGCCATGCCTAGTCGCCATGCTGCCATGACCACCGGGTACACAATTTCAAGATTGTTTGGATTAAGCAACACGCTTTTGCCTAGTGTGTTGCCATCAAATGCAAGATAAAACTGCTCCATGTAGTATTCAACTAAATCGTTGATCTGTTCTGGATATAGTATCTGATCATTGTGTTGAATTGTAATATCTGATCTACACAGATATGCAGTATTAGTAATCATAAAGATCCAGCATCTCCCACGGTAAATCTGCTTTTCCAAAATGCCCATAGTTGGTAGTAGTGCGATAGATCGGACGGAACAATTGGAATTGATCAATGATACCCTTTGGTGTAAGATCTACATACTCTCGAATGTTGTTTGTTAGTTTCTCGTTATCCCCGTTGCTTTGGACATACACACTCATTGGTTCTGTTTCGCCAATAGCATATGCAATCTGCACAGTGCATTCACTTGCTTCGCCGCTGGCTACAACGTTCTTCGCCAACCATCTAGCCATATATGCTGCACTGCGATCTACTTTACTAGGATCCTTGCCGCTGAATGCTCCGCCACCGTGTGGGCTGTACCCACCGTAGGTGTCTACAATAATTTTACGTCCAGTTACCCCTGCATCTCCGTCTGGCCCGCCGATGACAAATCGTCCTGTTGGGTTGATATAAAACCAGGTGCTGTCCAATAGATGCGGGGGAATGACACTGCGGATAATTTTTTCTACTTCGTGTTTGACAAATGCCTGCTCAGTTTCTTCTGTGTGCTGTGTACTGCACACAATGCGATCAATACCAACTGGTTTTCCATTGTTGTCGTATTGCATGGTTACCTGACTTTTATTATCTGGGCCTAACCAGTCATAACCCGGCATTTGTTTACGGTAATCTGTCAAGGCTTGAGTGATTACATGACTCCAGTAGATAGCACTGGGCATGTACTCTTTGGTTTCGTCGCAGGCATACCCAAACATAAGTCCTTGATCGCCTGCACCAAATGTGTCTGTGCCTAGTGCAATGTCTGAGCTTTGGTCGTGCATGAGATTGCTGAATTCAAAATTCCTCCAATGAAATCCTTCTTGCTCGTAGCCAATTTCTTTTACAGTGTCACGAATTTTGGCTTCTACATAGTTCCAGTCTAGGTCCGGGCACTTGTACTCGCCTCCAATGATAACTCTGTTTGTGGTTACCATGGTTTCGCATGCACATCGCATGCTTTCGTCTTGATAGTCCATGATACAGTCAAGCACAGTGTCGCTGATTGCATCTGCAATTTTATCAGGATGGCCTTCGCTTACGCTTTCACTTGTGAAATAATACATTGTTTACCTTTTTGTTAGAGATTTATTTACTTGCCAGAGATAAGAGCAAGTTTTGGTTGGGCTTCGGTTGATTGTCTTCTAGTTGGATATAATGAATGGAATCTAAGCAATTTTTGATATTATCTTCAATATCAATAAAGTTGCTGTATATGTGTTTATTTATCTCGTTAATATCTAGTTTATCTGCGCCGAAAACAAAAAAATGCAGTCTTTTGTTGATATAGTCAGGAACAATAGAATAGGACACATCCAAATAATCAGATAAAAATTCGCGCAAGCGACTAAGATCTATTAAATGATTCTGTTTCTGGAATAGTGTCAACGGATTACTGATATAATATCCTGTTTTGTTTTTGGTAATCGTGTGCCGTAATTTGCTGGTACTGTTGTTTCTTTTAATAACAGTTCCATCTACACAGTGTGTAAATTCTATATCTGTGTCAACGTCTTGCATGCCAAAAGGCACATATGATTCAATCAAGTGTTTGTCTATACAATTTGAAGCATACACTCCAGTTGAAGCTGTGTAATAAAAGCAGGTAATACTCGTTGCACCATGATCAGTAATTAGCGATTGTGCTGTAGGAATGTCTAGATCGGCACAGGTAACAAACACAAATTCTGTGCTGAACTCACTGGGTAATGCTTGATTTAAATTTTTTACACTTGATAGATATATGTGAGTGGCACCGATTTTTTTACAAAATAAGAATTTCTTATACAAATAATTTGTCAAGGTTGTATTGGCAGCAATGTCTGTGTCGTAATAGTGTGTTTTGCAATTAACCAATGCAGGTAACGTATATGAAATTAAACTTTGCAACAATGTTCTTGTAGGATGCACTGGCATATCGCTGTCGGTGAACCCAATAGACTTGTTGGTGTACAAGCACTGGTCTAGGATATCTTTGTGCGTGAGATATACCAGTCCACTGGGATAAACACTGTCATCGCACTGCGTTATAAAGGCATTTTGATTGATGTTTTTTGATTCCGGGAACACAGAGTGTACGTTTTCCCACGGTTGAACCACAAAAGATTCTTTAGTAGGAATAACTTGATCTGTTAAGCCAGTGTAATCTACAATTGTTCCAATCACGCAATCAATAAAACTATAAAAGTTTCGATCGTGTTTTGATAGTTTTTTTGCATTCGGCATTGCACCGTAGTACACAGGAATACCGTGAGCCCAGCAAGCAGTCATTGCCGCTGTTGCTGTGAATAAATGATTGGTGTTAATGTACACACACTGTGGTTTTACTGATAAACTCTCTAACTGCTCGTAGTAATAATTTTCTGCAAGAGTTAAATGATCTCGAGTGTAAATCTTGCCTGAAAAATCAATAAATGTAAGATCTTTATGGAAAAAATCACTTACGCAATTCATCAAGTTCCCCATGCGTTTCCAAAGATGTCGACGTGGAGACGGGGCGAATATCTCCATCCCCGCTCCATTGCGAGCTCTGCCACTCTCTGTGTGTTGAGACTGTATTCTTCGCTACGACCGCCCAATGGCATAACATACACCGGGCACTGGATATTCTCTGCGGCATACTGTGATACAGCAGTGCCAACTTCGTCCACGTCCACTGCATCAGCAACCACAAACTTAAAATAAATGTCACTGTTGTTAACATCAGCATAAGACCTAGCGACTTCAGGGCATATCGCATCATCCCAGGACTCCCCACTGACTGTGAGCTTGGGAGAGCAACTCCAGGTGAGTTTAAAACTTCTTTCTGCTTCCAGGCAATCAAGTAATTCTCTCTGAAGAGGCTGTGTGCAATTTGTCTCAATCGTGACATTTTTCAAATCCTGCATCTTGGGATGTGCAAATAGTTCAGGCCAAAACCGTTGCCACAGCATGGGCTCGCCGCCTGTTAGTATGAGATGGACATCCTGTCCGCTGGACATGGTCCAACAACCTTCGGGCGTGAGACTGAGCAAGTGTTCTACTACTTCGTCTACGGTTTTATTCATCATGAATTTTTTAAATTCAGGATAGATACTAGCGTATGTATCACAGCCTGTGTGCACTATGGGTAATTCTTCAAAGGATATATCCCGCTTGTGCACGTCAGTGGCAATTAAGTCTGCTACTTCTGGATTGTATTTTTCGCGTTGCCATCCTCTATCTAGACCGAACCCTTGACATCTAAAGTTGCAACCAAAGGTACGCAGGAACACACTGGGCACTCCTACGTATTGTCCTTCACCTTGTACGCTGTAGAATGCTTCGCTGTAACGTAGATTCATTTCCTGTTATACTTCACTGTGTATTCTTGACCATTGGTCCAAAACGTGATGGTAGAATAACTATAAACTTCCATCTGCTGTTCCTCATAGCGGGTTTCGGTTTGGCATTGCGTAGTTGTACCACCAGTGGCATTGGAGTTGTTGTGGCCAATAGCGCCGCCGAGGATAGCACCGATTTCCGAACCTTTGTCGTGATCGATCTGGTGACCAATGATTCCGCCTAGGATTGCTCCTTTCAATGTATCTCCTGTGCGATCTCCTGAAACTGCAACTTCTTTGCAAACTTCTACTGTATAAGGTCGCTGTTTGATCACAGTCTTGTAGTGATCCTGTGTTACACCTCTTACATTTTCTGCAAATGCAACACTGCTTAAAAAACTGCCGCAAAAAGCAACAACAGCCAAGTGAAAGTATAATTCTTTAAATTTCATATTCAATCCTCAAAGTCTCCACCAGTTTTCCCAAGGGAACACAATCCACACATCCTCTTCTAATTTGTTTATTGACTCTGCAATATAATTTACATCAAGTGTGTTTTCACTGGCTTCGTTGTTGTACAACACTGCAACACGCACATTGCGGTTCCATACAGCGTCCCAAGCTTCGGTTTCATTGGGCAAACATGTACTTTGCCAGTCTTGTTTGATCCAATTCAGCGTGTGCCCTGAATCGTTGATGTCGTCTACAATTAGAATATTTTTTCTATAATGCGGATCCCATCGCGCTCCGATAGTGGCTTGTTCTTCTGTGGGCACATATCCAAATGCCTCTTCACTCATCCAGCAGTTGGTTTCGCATTCCTCATGGTCACGCAAACTCACTTTAAGTGTTTGCATAGGCACATCAAGATAGTGACTTAGCAGTGTTGCAGGAATTAAGCCACCTCGGGTGATCCCTACAATGTAGTCAGGCAGCCATCCATCTGCTTGAATTTGTCTGGCAATCTCCAAGCATTGCCCTGTGACGTCTTGGAAATTTGTGTGTAGTTTTTTCATAATTTCTTTGCTTTTACTAGTAGGTGCCAACCAAGATACTCTCTCACAGCATCTCGCATGATTTCAGGCATTGCTTCAAACCACGGTTCAAGTTCAAACTCGCCTGCTTTGTACTTGCTTACATTATACATGAAACAGTGTGCTTGTCGCAACCTTTCAATGGTCCATTTATCTGAGTCTAGCAACTGTTCAATCTCGTCATGTGTAAACGCTTCTGCATAAGGACAATCTGCTTGTGCTTCAAACTGATCCAGTCCTTTGCGAATCATGGCATATTTCCATGAGTTTTTGGCATACACCATAAATCTAAACTCGCCTGCATCTGCTATTACACTGTGAACATTAGCAATGGCTTGATCAATGTCAGGATAATGATGAATCACACCATAGCTGTACACTAGATCAAATTCGCCAAGATCACCTAGATCATCTGTGGCACTGTGATTTACAAACCGACCTTCTAGACCTAGCACATCAAATCGTTGCCGGCAGATGTCAAGGCTTTGATCGCTGATGTCTATACCAGTATACTCTGCACCGTGACGTGCAAACTGTTCTGCATCTGTGCCGATACCGCAACCAACTTCAAGCACACGCTTGCCTCGCCACTGGTGGAAACCAGCAAAATCCAAAATATGTGGTTCTGCTTTGTATCGTTTTGCAGAAACTTCGTTGAAGTATTCTTCTGTGCCTACAGGCTGGGCACTGTGATTGATGTTACAGGGCTGTGCGTTCCAGTAATCGCGAATTTTTTGTTCTATCATCATAGTCTTGCCACCTGATTGTTAGGATCAAATTCGCGATCCATTCGTTCCCACGGATCCTGTTCTCCTGAGCATACACGTTCCCACCAACTCATGTCTCGTCCACGACTGTGCAATAACCATGCAATTTTTTGCGCATCTTCCTGTCTACGAGCATGCCATGTAGGGTGATTGAAATCTCTAGGATCCTGTGGATTGCCTTCCAGCATAATGCGTTTTTCAAAGGTTTCGTCGCCGTTGTTGCCAGTAAGGTCGTGACGATCATGTGTGACCTCTACGTCTATGTTTTTCATTATGTCCAGCATAAACGCAACCTGACTGATCCAAGCATCGTTGATCTGATGCGGACTCAATCTACCAAACAGCAACAGCCAATCTCTGGGTACAATAGGAAAGATAGCATACGGATGTTCATTGTGGGTGGGCATGCGCAGGATATTGAATTCACCTGTTTCGTCGGCTATACGTCGATCCCAACCTTGGGTATGCATGATGGCATCATCATTCCAAAACATGATCCAGTTTGCACTGCTACGCTGTGCAAGTCCACTCACATATTCATTAAGTCTTTCGTAGCCCATTCTTTGGAATTGAAAGATATGGATCGGCGATTGTTGTGCTTCTAGTTCTGGATACAGGTGTTCTTCGCACCATTTGATAGTTTCTACGTCATCGTCGTCCATGCCCAGCAGGTACTGAACTCGCAACGGCTCTTCTGCCTTTTCCATCAAACTCAGCAAACTGGTTCGCAGTGCTTCTGTGCGTCCTCTAGTGGGTAGTACCACTGCAACATCATAGGGCAAAGGTGCCCACCAGGTGTTTGTGATTTTTTTGTCTGTCATAGTGTCCTTTATTGACTGTTTAGTCTATTCAGTAAATCTTGTGGCGCTTCCCAGTGCCACTTGGATTTCTGCGGTAGTACATCTCCGCTGGGCATTTTACGCTGTGCATCTGCTCGTGCAGTGTCTTGATCTACTTTACACATTGCATCGTTGCGTTCATGCTCGTACACTCGAACACACTCTACATAACAGCGTCCGTTTGTAATCTTGTAGATATAGTGATTGACATGTTCCCAAATAAACACACTGCTCATTTCCATGCTTACACCACTGGGTAGCACTCGCAGTGTACCCAGGATGCCTCCTGCTGATGTAAGTTCTTCTGGAATAGTGTTCAATCTTGGATCATCAGCGGGTAGTACTGTAACGTGATCAAAATAGTATTCCAAAAACTCTTTCACAGGTTTCAATCCACCAAACGGCACAATCCAACCATGTTCGTCTGGTTCGCCCGCGAATGTGAATTCTACACTTCTGTCATAACCATGCACCTGCGCACAATGTCCTGGCGTGCCGTCTTCGTTGGCATCAAACCATTGTGCATGACCGCATGGTAAATTTTTGTATACTTTGGTTGATTTAATCTTAATACCCATCTCTTGCCTCCTTGTGAGTAAGTTTGATGGCAGCAGAATCTTTTAAGTGGGATGACGCCAAGGCCACTAAGTGGATGTGGAGATATTTAGCATCCAGCATCTTCAACTTCAATATCTTCAGGAGCTTTTGTATAGTCTCCTTGACCGGCTACGCAGTGTCTAATGCCGCCACGTGGATTCTCTGTATCACCGTCTCGGCGCAAGATTAGATGCACATGCGGATACATACAGGTCTGACCGGCACTCTCGCCCATGTTTATGCCCACATTGTATCCTGTTACAGTGTTTGCATCACTGTCTACATTTTTATTGCCCATTTCTAGTGCATATCTAAAACACTTGTTAATTGATGCTAGATCTGCAGATTTTGGCACAACCAGAGTGTGTCCTGGTGTTACAGGAAATCCATCGTTGTATACAACAAAATCAGTGGTATCTAGTACTTCGTCTGCCCAAGGGGCTCTTCCGTCCGCTTGTGCTCTTTCAAGTGTGTCAACCATTCTTTGCGTTTTCCTTTCATGTCGGGTTTAACTTCTATGTGTTTTAATTCACTTAAATGGAAGTCTGGGTTTTGTTCATAGAACTTTTCGCAGGCTTCAATGTGATTGGTTGCTTTGATTCTTTTTGGTGGTCTGCCTTTGGTAAAAAATATATAAGTGTCAGTCATCGTCCTTGACCAATGAAAAGGTCCCGTTTTCGTTGTCTATCCATTTGAGATTGGTGCCCGGCTTCCAGCCTAGTTCTGTTAGTAGATGTTCCGGTAGAGGCATGATCAAATCACCATTGTCATCTTCCTCTAGCGTTACAGTGTCAGTGCTAGGTCGTTCTACAACTGTGGCATGCTCTCCCCACAACTGAGCCTGTTTTTCAGCATCTTCTAGCAAATCGTAGTACAGAATTTCAGGACCTTGTGGGCCTTCTTTGGTTACAAACAAGTAATCATCATCAAATGGTACTTTAATTGCGTATTTCATTCTTGATTATTCTCGTCTTCCCAGCGCATGATAACATTTGAAAATCCCCAGTTCGTGGGGGAATACTCAGAAACATATTCTTCCCGAAATTTTATAACTTCATCCATCTGTTCTGCTGTAAGTTCTAAAACATCTTCTACACCGTAGTGCTCGCACAAGTGTTCTTCTAAACCTTCTGTGACATCGCGCTCGATATTTTCTTCCCACTTGTGCATTCTTGGCCATTCAAAACTCATAATACAAAATCCTGTACAAATCCTAATACGCCTAAACTCAGTGCAACAAGTAAAAATACCTGTGCCAATCTTGCCGCAATATAATCACTCATCGTGGTGCAAACTCCTGTTGCAGTTTGATATTGTCCATAAACTCTTTCTTGGTTGCACTGTCTTCTTTAAACGCACCTTTTAACACTGTGGTTTGTGTAAGACTGCTATGTGCCATAATGCCGCGATTCTCGCAACAACCATGCGTGGCCTGAATATAAACGCCTACATCTCCCGAGCCAGTGGCGTCCATAATCTCTCGTGCAATGTCCATAGCAAGTTCTTCTTGCAGTGTTCCACGTCGAGCACACCATTGTGCAATACGAGTGTACTTGCTCAAGCCAATAAGTGTGTCCGCGGCAATAATACCGATATATGCAACACCTGTAACCGGCTGATGATGATGTGAACACACACTCTTAAGCTCGCTTCGAACTACCAACATACCGTCGTATGCGTCTTCTGTAACATTAGGAAATGCAGTTGCGTTAGGACGAGGATCATAACGTCCTTGCATCAGTTCATTTATGTACATCTTGGCAAGTCGACGACCTGTGTCCATGGAGTTAGGATCAGTCTGCCTGTCAATAATTAGTGAATCTAGCACACTTTCAAACTTTACGGTAAGTTCGTCAATCAGCAGTTCTTTTTCGCCAGGCTCAATCCACTGGCTAATATTGTCTCCAGCCCAGTAACGGCCGTACATGTCACCGGCGATGCGGTCTCTAATAGTTGATGAAATAGATTTGTTTGTCATTGTTTCTCCGAGTTATAGACGAGGATGTCTCGAACTATATTAACATTAATATAGTATGGTATTTAGACAATTTTGTCAAGTGGGTATTTTTCTTGCGGCCAATGATTAGTTTGATAGGCATAACCATTTTCAATTTGTGGAGTACATGTGATTTTGGTCTTGATTAGCCCTTGACGACGCAAGTGATACATGTCTAAACTAATTTTTTCCTGTAGATTTTCTGTTCTATCGCTGGTGTTGAGCTTTTCTTTGAGATTAGTTAGTGCACTTTCTTTGATACTTGGATGTGCTGTAATAACAGTGTGCACTGACTCGTAAAATTCCGGGTCAAACTCTGCTGTTATAGTTAAAGGATATGAATAAGATGGATCAAAGATTTTGGCTTTTTGCACTTCTAGTAGATTTGGATCCAGTCTTGGTACTAATTTTTTAGCTGTGTTCATAGCCATTTTAAAGAACTTGTCTTTATTATTGTAGATAAATCCATAGCTCATGCTGTGAATACCGTGACCTTTTGCACCGCCTTTTAGTGTTTCATTTTCCAAAAGTTCACCGGTTTTCATATAATGATCTACAACATGGCGTAGACTGTAAAAATGCTTCATCACCCAATCTTGCGTTTGTATCTGAGCCCAGATATCATCATAGAATGTTCTAAAATCTATATTGTGAATCTCTCGACAGTATCGTGCAATTACCTGAGTATACCCGGCTGCATGTAATTGAATTATCATCCAAGCATACATATAGGCATCGATTAATTCATCTCTGGACATTGTGTTAGTAGCAACCACAATTTCCATTTCTTCTTCAATTTCTCGCCAGTCGTCGGGGTGGTACAGTGGATAGTAATCTTTTACCACCTGTGTTTCGATGCCGTATTTTTGTCGATCTTCTTCAGTACCCAAAGCTGCACCTTTAAGTGTCTGTGCAAACCACATGTCAATAGCGTTGTGCTGTCCCATTTCTAGAATATCAGCCAAACCCTGCTTCCAACTTTCTAATGTCTCTAAAGGCAGTCCTAGAATAACCTCTGTATAAGTAGGCACACCGGTTCTATCACTGTGTTTCATAATATCGGTCATTTGGTTAATACGCATGTTATCACGCTTAATAGCTTTAAGTGTATCAGGATTCATACTTTGCATACTCATTGTAATACCGCGCCCTAGATTGCCTAGTTTTTTTCCAATGTCATATACTACATCTGTGCTGTTTTTTGCGTATTGTAAATTAACAGCCTCTATCTTGCTTTGGCTAGCAACGTCAACAATGTGTTCTGCTATTTCAACATCTCGCTCTTTGAAAATACCAAAATTTGCATCAGCACAAATCAAATAGCTCACAGGTTTTCCGATAGCCCAATCTAGATCGGATTTAACTCTTTCTATAGGGAATACTTTGATTTTACTCATGGTCAGTCCTCCCCAGTCGCAGAATGTACAAGAATACGGACAGCCTCTATTTGTTTCGAAAGTCATATTCCATTCAGCGCCAGGATTTTCTTCTATCATTTTATCAAACAATCCAATAGTGTAAGGACTAGGAAAATCAAGATCCTTGATACGTTCTGCTTTGTAAATTGCGTTTACTCGGCCTGTACTGTGGTAATCTTCCAGTAACTGTACAAAACTGACTTCACCTTCGCTAACGATTACTGAATCAATAAATGGATATTGAATTGGCATATTCACCGAAGACTGTGGTCCACCGAAAATTATTTTACAGTCAGGAAAAGCGTCTTTTACTGCCTTTGCAGTTGCCAAGCTCCACATTTCATTCCATACATAGCAACTAAAACAGGCAATAGCAGGATGATTCATCTTAGCAACTACCTGTTCCGGCGGTTCTCTCCGGAATCCTAATCCTGCAAGATTATAGTTATCATTGACAATGTCGAATTGTTGGGCATAAGACCATATACAACCAACACTGTACGGAATCCAATAAGCTGGTTTACCTCTGACACTTAGACTGTATTGCGCTTGATACAGGTAGATATTACGTTTCATTTATGACCTTATCTGTTGTTCCAGATATTTATGGTCAAATCTAATCCTTTGTCTAGGTCTACTTCTGGTTTCCATCCAGTGAACTTGTGTATCTTGTCGTATCCACTATTAAGCAAGAAGATCTCACCAGGTCTTGGTGGTTTCTCGTTCCACTTGATTGTGCCTTTCCAGTCTAACTTGCTAGCAATGGTTTGTGCGAGACTATCAATACTAAGAGCATTGGGCGGTCCAATAGTGAACAGTTCTGCTTTGTCTATGCTATCAACATTGTTAATCAAACTGATCCACATGTTGATCATATCATCGATGTATAAAAAATTACGCCATGGATGCTGATAACCTAACTTGACTTCATCTGGGTTGTTTAACATTTGTGTAATGATTTGTTCTACTACAAAAAAATCATTGTCTTTGCGGCCATAGGTGTTGGTTTGTCGTACCATTGCGCTTGGTAGTCCAAAACTACGATGAGCATATTCAATGTATTTTTCGCAGGCATATTTGGCCACAGCATATGGTGCATTCGGATGCGGTTCTGTTGATTCGGTAAACACGGGCACTGAATTAGGAATACGCCCGTCTCTTACTGCGTCGGGGATACGTCTGTCTCTGATATCATCGCTTACTGGCTGCCAACCATAAACTTCCATTGTACTGGCAAAGATGAAACATTTTAAGTTTTTTAGTTTTACAGCGGCATTCACTAGATTCACAGTGCCAACATAGTTGACCTGACTAAATGCAATCGGCTCATAAAAGCTTTTGCCAACTTCTGTTCGTGCACCAAGATGCACTATTACATCTGGATCTAGTGTGTATACTTCGTCACTGACATCCGCATAATCCAGTAGATCATTTTTAAGTTTGTATACAGTGTGTCCTTGTGCTTCCAGTTGCGGGCAGATATGCGACCCGATAAATCCTGAATGCCCGGTTACAAGTATTTTCATATCACTCCATTATGGTTATTTGTCTGCAGTCTGGATATTTCTTCCAGTCTTCTTGTGTGTGTTTAAGATTGTTTGCTGCCAGTAAATTTGCAGCATGTACAGCATCCTCGATACTGGGCTTGTAATGATAGCCAACAGAAATAGTTTTTTGCGATCCCCAGGGTTGGGACAGATTTCTGCCATCGTATCTCTGTTTAACTATAGTTTCATAGGCACGTTTGTCATCTAGCAGTATTGCTCCGCCATGTCCTACTTCCAAGGGCTTGCCGTTGCCAAAGCTCAGACACTGCATCATGCCGGTTCTATACATGCCTGGTTTGCACAGTCTAGCACTGTCCCAAATGCGTGTACGTCTGAAGTGATATTCTCCTGACCACTGTTGCAAAACGTAGTTGTATTTTATATCTAGTTTGTGCATCAGCATAGGAACACTGATATACGTATAAGGAGTAAATTCTGTTTCTTGTACATTGTCATAGCGCAAACACAGCTCAATAGCATGTGTGCAACAATCTGTCATAATAGCATACGGTGCACCAGTGTACTTGGCTAGTTGACATTCGAAAGCAAGTATACTGTCAAAGCTTGCATTAGATATGTTTGCAGGCGGTCTATTTTGAATGCCACTGCCAAGCGGTTTCAACCATAGTTTTGAGGTCATGTGTAGGTACCCAATCTGTTTTTGTTTCGAGCAGTGTGGTGTCAGCTTTTAATACATCAGGGTCGCCTGCTCGTCGCGGACCGTAAGAAATTTCTATAGTTCTATCTAGTACTGATTCAAATGCACGTACAATGTCTAATACAGTGTAAGCATGAGGTCCGCCCACGTTGTATATACCAAAAGCTTGACTTTCTGCACATTTTCTTACTGCGCTGGCAACATCACAAACATGCACATAATCTCTGGTACAAGTACCGTCTTTGCCTCTGTAGTTGTTGCCGTTGATTTGCACAGGCTGATCGTTTTTTAATGCTCGTATAATGCTGGGTATAATGTGTGTTGCATCATCGGTCTGTCCGTGTCGTTGATCAAGGTCAGCTCCGCACACATTGAAAAATCTCAAACTGGTTGTTTTCATTCCATAAATGTCAGAGTAGTCATGCAGTATTTGTTCAATCATCTGTTTGCTACGACCATATGGACTGATCGGATCAGCATTGCTTTGTTCAGTGAGCCATTCAGTGCTAGAGGGTTCGCCATATACTGCGGCACTGCTAGCAAAAATAAAGTGCGCATCTGGCACAGTATTGCGTATGTTTTCTAGAAATGTTATTGTTTTTGCAACATTGTTATTGTAATAAGATCCTGGATCCTGCATGCTAGGACCCACCAAACTAGTTGCGGCACAGTGCACAATAATATCTGGTTTATCGCCTGACAAAAAGTAACTAACATCAGGCGATCCATAGTCTGACTTATAGCCGTGAACTTCCGATGTATCCAAGCCAACCGCGATGTAACCAGCGTCCTCGAACTCCAGGATGCATTGGCCTCCGATGTAGCCACCTGCGCCGGTTATCCATACAGTTTTAGACATACTAGTCCTCGATTTTTACAACTTGGTATTTTGATCCAGCAACATGATCGCGGTATCTGTTCCCTGCGCGATTCCACTGTTCACCGTTGCCTGTAATAATGTCAATAATACGATCAATAGTTCCATTGTTCCAATCCGATATCAAGCCCATGTTGTGATGTGCTGCAAACAGCATGTTTTGCACCTTGTGATATGCATCGTCAATGCTCCAAGGCACATACAATCGCTCTGGGTCATTGGAAAATGTTTCTGGGAAACTGCGATACGCTGGATAAACCACATTGCATCCAAGCGCATCTGCTTCACTAACAGTGTTGCTTACCCAATCCTGTAATGCGCAGTTGAACAACACACGCGAATCATTTAGAATATCATAGTATTCATCTTTCTTGAGATTCTCGTAGATTGTCAACTTGCCTTCTGCTTCCAGTTGTCTTGCACGTTCGATATAGCGTGGATTGTTGCTTCGTAGCTCTCCGCCCTGTAACACAGCAAACTCTACATCACGTGGCCCTTGGCTGTGGAACATTTCAATCAGATCCATGTAGAAGTCTGGTTGTTTTTCCTGATCAAACCGCGCAGCAAACACCACACGTTTTTTTCGTTGATCAAACGGAGCAACGGGCTTGCCCAGTCGTTCTTGTACTTCTGCCTTGCCAAATGCCAATCCTGATATGTTGTAAATAGGGGCAGTATACCCTGCGATGCGCATGTGGGCAACCATTTCTTCATTGGTAGCTAGAACATGCATGCCCGGAATCTGGTTCACCATGCGTTCATATGTGCTCATCCATTCTGCCATGTTGCCCCATACATGAACAAAGTCATCAGGATCAATGGCCTGTGCTAGACAGCGTACATATATGCGTGGCCGATCTTGTTCTGGAATCTGATTGATAATGTAAGGCAAACTTTCAATACCAGGAGTAAACATGTCTTCAAAATAGATCACGTCTTCTCCGCCACACTCACCGTTGCGCATCATCTGCACTAGATTCATCATCTGGCTCATTGAATAGTAACTGCGACCGTGGGCATCCAGTACCTGCCCTACAGAAATTGCTTTTGTGTCGTCAATGGTATCACCTGGCACGTAAACAACGTCTAACCCACGACGTTCAAATACTCTGCGGTTCCATTCTGTGAGTTGTAGGGTGTAACGGGCCTCATAGCTTTCGAGGCCCATGTAGAATAATTTACGCATTGTTTACCTCGACGTGTCAAGGAACCACATGTCCTTGCAACGTTTTCCATTGATGTGTTTGTTGTACTGCTGCCATGCATAACTTTTCCAGTTATACAAGTCAGCTTCGTCGTAGCGATAGCCGAAAGTTCGGCAGAATTTTAAATAGCTATCGAGGTCTTCCCAGACATCTCGAATCGCCGGAGCTCTTGATCTTTTAGCCATGATCTTGGTCTCTTTGTTTTTGTTGATAGTTAATGAAGCAACCATTTTCGTTATCCTCAGATACTTCGATCCATACAGTTCGGCCCGGATACTCACTGGCAATCTGCTCGTAGAGATCGTCGGCCATCATTTCGCAGCTTTTATAGTCTAATTCTAGCACTGCTGTGCTGCTTTCTACTTCTTCATATAGACGTTGACACCAGCGTTTGAATTGAATAAACTCAATGTCTCGGTCATTATGAAAAACTTCTATCCACACCCTAAAGTGGAAAATATGTCGATGCGGGTATCCTAAGAAACTGACATCGTCCCAGTCGCCTGTTGCTAGCTTTGGATCAGTGTCGGCGCCTGGATATCTGTGTATACCTTCTTTTTGGAAAGTAACCCAAATCATTCTATTATCTGTCATATTAGTGCTCAAATAGTTCAGGGAAAGTTTGTGCGGCATTTGTGCCGCGACGGTTATCTAGTTGTTGTATTTGCGAATAAAATCCAATTCGAGGTTCGTTAACATAGTGCTTGTAAGGAGTGTTTAGCATTGCTTCGATTTCGTTCAAGTTATTAATGATACTAGGATATTTAAACCTGTCTTTCCACTCAGTAATTTTTTTCTTCGCATTATCCAAATGATCACCGGGTAGCTGGCGAGGATCGAGCCAACCTCCAGTGCCGCTGTTTACATACACAATGTTTATCATCATATCACGCTCAGGGTGGTTAATAAAATCTAGTTTACGTTCTGCCCACTCTAAAAACCGATCAAAATTATACATGTTCAGGGTATTGTATACACATTGGAAATGGTGAATGCTTAAAAGACGATTTTGATTTAACCAATCGAAATTTTCTTCGAATTTTTTCCAATTTCCCGGATAACGCATATAATTATATTGGTCTTCGACTGCTTCTGCACTAATCATAAATTTAACACGATCCATCTTTGTAAGCAACCGAAAAATTTTATTGTCAGTGTTCATCAAGTTGGTGTTTACCCAAACTTCGGCTGTTGGATTACGTTCTATCAACTGTTCTAACAACCATTCGTTGTCTTTGATCATCAACGGTTCGCCACCTGCTAGATATACTCTCTGTAAATTTTCAATTTGATCGTTGATATAACTTTTTAGAGTGTCTAGTTGCAGTGTATCTATACGAGTTTGTTGATCTAATTCTTTAGCCCAGGTACTGCTACATTCAGGCCCGCAGTATACACAGGCAAGATTACATGTATTTCTCCATCGCAGATCGAGGTATTTTAGATTAAAGTTCTCGGGACTGTCGTATAATTTTTTATCAGTACTATCAAACCAATCCAGCATTGATTTTCGCAGTGTTGTAACATCATTGGACACTGTACAATTTGTGCACCCAAATGGAAGTTTATTATTATACCGCATGTTGTGTTTGATTTCGACATTGTGGTCGCTGGCAATGATATCTTCAATATTTTCCTGCGGAGTATATCCAAGATTGCTATGACTAATGCAACAATGATCAATTCTTCCTGACGGATCAACGTACAGACTCACCCAAGGAGCTGGGCAAAATCCTTGATTATTCCGATATTCATGATTATTCATTTGTTAGTACACTATCATTGTCATATTTTTCCCAGTCTGTAAACACACGTCGGTCCATCAATTCATGCACACTGTGTACCCATACGCCCGGATTGGATCCTTCGAATTCTCGGTCGTCTAACTTGAGACAAGCATTGTAGCCCAATTGGTTTATATAAGGCAGTTTTGCCGAAATCATTGCTATAAAGCGATGTTGTTCGGTAAACCCTGCTTCTAGTATCCATTCCACATGAGAAATATCAAAGTCTAGTGTAACCCAAAAGCCAAGGTCTAGTAGATTATCCACTAGAGTGTACCATTTTTCATCAGGAACAAAACTGCCATTGGCACCAAGATACACATGCTTGACATGATGAAATTCAATTTGGTCTAGTACTTCGCCAAATGGTCTGCACCCTACTACAAACAGTGTATTCATCTCGTATACTGGTGTATGCTCTACTTCTTTGCCTGTAAAGTAATTTACATTCACATGACTTTCTCTGTTGTTAGTGGTCATCAAATTCTACCGTTTCGTGATCTTGTTCAAACTGCTTGCGCTTCCACATTTCAATTTCGTCTCGTAGCTGTAGCTTTTCCTTTTTCAGCTGATGCAATTCATAGTCGTCGTATACACCTGTGCTTTCTTTACCACGGATTTTTTTATCCAATTGATGATGTAATTTTTCCAATTGTTCTATGCGTTTATGATACATCTTAACTTCTCCTTTAGTATAACAAAACTATTACGAAAAATCAAACAAATTATTAAACTGGCGCTGAGCATTAACTGCTTTCTTTCCGCCCATGCCTCGTGCTCCTGAAATGCCCATCCAAAACTTGCTGTAATGATCTAAAATGTCCAGTCGTTCCTGATAGTCTGGTGTTGCAAACACTTGATTGATTATGTCACGTGATGTTGTACCGGAAAGATTATCTACCAGCATGCTTGGGTGCACACCGGCATCAAACTGTCTATTCGCCTGTTGTACAGCGTTTATATGGTGCCACACATTGTGTCCCATCATCAATGCGTAACTGAAGCTGTCCCAGGAAGTTTTTCCTTCCTTGCCAATCTTATTCACGTCGCCTGGTGCATATTTGCAAACGTCTTTTACCATGAGATTGGCACTGATTGGACTGTCGTCGAACACATTGTGAACGCCTTCTGCTAATACAGCATCTCTAAAGCTTCTTGAGTCATTGGCTAATGCTTTGTTATCCACAGTTGCTTCCATCTTGTAACTCCACTTGCTGTGATGATCAGTTACAGTATTGGTATAGATCTGCCCATTGGCTGTGGCAAGGAATGGACTTGCACAGTCAAATGAGATGGTAAAATTGGGATTGTGATGCTTGCGTACTGCACGTTGAATGTCAGTTAACAGCACTGCCCATTCCAGTTTGCTTGTGCCAAGAAAGTGCATCCAATCATGTTGTCCTTGTTCTAGCAAGCCGTCGTGTATGAGTGTAACAACACGTCTCAATGCCAGATGAGGATCAGCCATGTTAGCGCCTCCCATACTCCAGCCTCGGAAGAATTTTTCGTGGCGAGCTGGGTCACTGTAGTGCTTCATGAGATCATACCAATCATCGGCTTCTTGATGATTGCCGCCCTGTAATACATTCAAAAATTTGGCTTTGCCTGACGAATGTTTCATAAAGTATTCGTGATTGTACTTGGTTGCTGTCACAGCATCCTGATAGCTGTGGATCCCGGACTTTTCTGCACATTCTGGTACGGTGTATGTCCAGGTTGGAATATCCAATGTCATTGAATAATCACTTACATTGTCTAACCACTTGAGCACTGTGCTTCGGTATTTTTCTGCACGTTTACAGTTTGGGTTTGCCCATTCGCCTTCCCAGACACCTTTGGCAATTTGAAATCCACCTGAGTCAGCAAGCAGTGTGGTATGATTGCCGCGTTCTCGAATCATTGCTTCTTTTGGACTGTGCTTGCTTAAATCCAAATTGGCATGCCCGGCACTGTACAGTCCCCAACGATATGTGAACAATCCTTTTTGATCATTGAAGAAGTTCATCATCTCCATGTCTTGTATGCTCTGCGGCATACGACTTTGTTCTACATATTCTTCATACTGCTGTCTGCCAATATAGTTGGCATAAAAGCTGCTGATTGCTGGCAGAAATACTGCATAATCGTTTTGCTTATTGGTTAAGTTATCTTGAAGATATTCCATTATTGTACAATGTCTCTTAGACTAGCGCCAAAATCTACTAGTTTGCTATTTCTGTTTACAGCGGCTCTCAAAGCATCAATTGCAGGTAAATGATCACTGTGAGCTATGTTGCCTATCACATCCTGACTGGCAAAATCTCGCCAGGTGCCCCAATCTTCCAATCTATGTACCACGCCTTGAAAGTTATAATGTTCACATAAATCAACGAAATTGTCTATGTCATGCCAGTTATCTGCCTGAAGAACAAATTTCAATAACACTTCTGAGTCAGTGTGCGTTAGCCAATTGAGATTTTCTGTGAGATTTTTCCAACGACCTGGCTGTCTGACCTGTTCATATACCTCAGCACTTCCTGCGTCAATGCTGATAAAATATTGTGTTATGCTATTTAGAATGTCTGTGCCAGGCAGTAGTTTTTTCATCAACAGTCCATTGGTAAACAGTCTCACTGTTTGATATTGACTGGGAACAAATTCGCGAATCAATGGACGCATGATGTGACTGGCCAATGGATCGCCGTTGCCGCTCATCACAATGTGACATGGTTGATCAAAGTCCTCTAGTAAGCTGATCAAATGGCGTACCTGTGCGATCTTTTCTTCAAATTCGCCGTGGTCTGGACGAATCATTCTACTTTCGGGCCTGCAACTTGGGCACGCTAGATTACAACTTTCGTCAATATTAATACTCACAGTGTAATGATCCTTGATTAAGTCACTGTGTAGCACTCCGCATCTATCTACAGCACAATGAAAAAAGTTACCACGGTCGATGTCTTGTTGTAACTGTTGAGCTGTGTTACTGTTCCATATGTCCTCTAGTTGATCAAACTTGGATATATGCCCAACACTGATAGGCAACCATGCTTCGCATGGACATACAAAACAGTTGCCCTGCCAATCAACAACTAGGTCTCGACTTGGACTGTTACAACGATATGTTGTGGTGTGCCCTAGCTGTGCGTTGCGAGGTATGCTATCATAGTTGTGCTGATGATAGCTGGGCACTGGCAACATGTTTAGGGACAAGTTGGTAGAGTTCGCTATTGGTAGTACTCCATGTTAATTGATCTTGTTCTAGCAGTTTAGAAGTAAAGGTTGTGCCGGTTTCAGTGTACATGCTCCAGTCTGCTACAAAGAATCTTTGATTCATATTGCTCATATGATAAAAATTAAAAGGCCTACAGTGTGTACAAGCACCCCATGCACCGCCAACCACAAGCCAATCTTGTACATGTGGTACCATGTTTTGCATGTGATATTCCACTGCGTCTGGAGTAAGCAATGCAAAACTGTGCTTATTATACACAATATCCTGTAGATCTCTGTGTGCTTCTCTTGTGCCGGTATACTGCATCAAGGGCAGAACAAATTCAGGCGTGTAGTTGTTAAGACTGTATTCGCTGATGGTGTTTAATAAACTTGTGTCATAACGCACATCTAGTGCTACTTCGTAGTTGGCACTGATAACACTGTCTAGATAGTATTTTTCTAGATTGTACATCATGGCATCTACCCAGCGATCTAGGTAGGGTTCATCCCAAACATCGATAAAAATTACTCCACGAATGTTGGGTTTGGTGTTGCTGTAACAGTCTTTTAACATCTATTATTTGCTCTGTGCTGGAAGGATATAGTTGTATTCAGCAATGCCACTGTTTACTGTGATCTGTGCTGCTCCGTCATCTGAAATACGCACAGTTTTATCGCCAGTGAGGTCCATGATACCAGCAAAGTGCTTCACAGGCCAGGCCCAACCACGCGACAGTGCGCCGCCTACTGCTGGATGAAATACAAAATCTCCAGCGTGTGTGCTGTGGTCACCAAAGTAAAACTTGAGGTCCCCATCTTCGGTTTTAGCTACAAAGTTAGGCTCTTCGGAGTTGGCTGATATCTGCATCTTAAGACGCTGAATGCCTGCCACAGATGGTTCAAATTCTACATGCCAGTTAGCGCCTTTGAACTTGAAATCCTTTAGCTTTTGTGTGACAATTTCACTGCTCATAAAACGATAATCGTTTTTAAAGTCACCAGTGGCGTTTTCAAAATGCAAGCCCACAGGTACAGTTTCGCCGTTGCGATCCTGTTTGTTTACGGTGATTTCGGCATTTTCTCTGTATTCACCTAGATTCAACAATACCTTTAGTTTGCTAAGATTGGGCAATCCGAATGTGCCAATAAATTCAGCAACTGGTGTAAGATATCGACCTTGCACAACCACACTGCGATCATCGGCCATGCCAACAATTGCAGTTTCTTTGTCATCGCCAGTGATCTTTAACAGCTCAATACAGCCAAGATCAAAAGTATGCTCTACTAGATCTAGTAAGTAGTCTCTCACAGTATTCTCCTTGTGTATGTAGATTAGTATATGGGGTATTTAGAAAAAAGTCAACAGTATTGATTATAAAGGCATTGGTTTAGCAAGAGTTTGCCCTCCGCGTAATGTGGTTAATTCGCCAGGTGCTGTGCACTCAATATATCCAAGTCCGCTGTTGTGCATGGTTTTGTATATAATGGTGTACCCTAGCTCTTCCAGTATGCGAACCACTTCTCTGCCTGGGGTATAACATCTTTGTCGCGCTTCTACAAACTGAACAGCAGTTGAATCATCACAGTCATTGAATGTGAAAGCAAGCTTGCCGCCACTGCGTAACAGTGTTATAAATTCCTTGAAGTATTTTTCTAACAGTTCAATTGGCCGCAGTTCAAAAAAGTTTGTTACCAAAATTAAGCCAATCTGCTTTGGAGGCAAATCCTGCATCATGGTATCAATATACTCAATGGTGTCGGCAAAGCACAATCTACGCTGGTATCGCTTGCCAAACTGTTTTATACCCGGTAGCATGCTGTCCTGATTTGTGTCAACTAGATACAAAGGATCACAGGCTACCATTTCCCTCATGAAATCACAGGCCTGTGGTCTAAATACCACACCAGGAAATTGCCAATCTGTGATGATGTTGATACGATTTCGCACAAGATCATCGAATTCCGGGTCAGTTTCTAAACTGTCCAGTCCTTCTGAACTGTCTTTGTTGTACTGATAAAAATTACTGCTGGCAGTGTAATAGGTGCCTTCGTGTTCAAGCACTTCCCGGAATACTTCTTCACGCAGTGCTCTAAAATGCAGTGGCAAACGTTTTGCATGCTGTATTGCCGCGCTATAATCACAATCTATAGGATGATAGTTGTCCCATTCAATGTTTTCCAACTTGTGCTCTTCTGCAACACTTTCTATCAGATAAACAATTTCTCTCACTCGTTGGTCAGACTCGATGCTGTCTATTAGATTAAGATAGGCAACCAGTTTACTTAAACTATGTCGTGCACGTATTCTATCACTAAGCATCGCCGAAGTCGAACAAGTCCTCGAATGTGTTTTGTGTGTTTGTTGCGCTGGACAAATCCCAATCCAGCACTCCTAACAAGTTGTCGATTTTGCCGTCGATCAACACAGTTTCCATTTCGCCGTCGTCGAACGGCATGTCTTTAAACCACTGTGGCAAATGCAGTTCATCTGTGGGATAAGCAATACTGGTCCATCCTAGTGGATTCTTTTTCAACTTGCACACAATCACTTTCATGCCATCAATAACTGTCATGCTATAGTTATCACTGTTCATTTCTTTGAGTGTATTCCAGTTCATGCCTGCTCGTACATGCCCGGGCATATTGGTTTTGCCTTCGCGTTTTTCTTTTTTAACATATTTGGTCAAGTTGTTTACACGCTTGGGCGATCCTTTCTCCCAGCCTGGTCTTTCAGAAAACTCGTACTTGAATTCTCTAATGCGTTCAATCACACTGTCTCTAGTGTATCCTTGCAGAACCATGTCGAGGATTTCTTTGAGAAAATTTTGTATTACCACCGGAGTGTCAGAACGTTTTAGATCCAAGCCCATGGCTTTAACTTTGCCAGGTTTGCCTTCTATGTCAAGACGTTTGCCTTCTTGGTCATACACCATCACAGCATATCGTTTCTTGGTAATAAACAAGCCTTTGGTGCCAGTGATTTCTCTACCACCTCGAATCACACTACCGCGTTTGCGTGGGCAATGAAATGCTTGTTCCATAAAGCCTGGAAAGCTGTCGTTTACTTCATCTGAGATGCTTTCGTACAGTTGTACAGCAATTTCTTTGTTCCATTCGACATCTTGTTCTTTGATCTCAGGCCATGCACTGAAATAACAACTATCTGTGTCGCCGTAAATGATTGCTTTTCCTATATGATCATACTCGCCTGTTATGCACTGATTAACGTATGCATCCATGTGTTTAGCAATACTTCTGCCAGTGAGTGTGGTTGATTGCCCGATGCGTTTATCAAAGAATCTACATCCAGGATTGAGAATTGCGCCATACAGGCTGTTCAAGTTAATCTTTTTTACCAGCTGCCGCTTGTCCCAGTATTCTTCGTCTACTTTGTTTGTAGATTCTTTTAGTTGGGCCTGCATTTCTTTACGTTCTGCGTACCAGCGTTCCAGCAAACCAGGAATAACTGCTTCAACTTCGCCTGTAAATATAGTGCCGTTTGCGCTGAGCATCCAGTTACTGTGACTGTCAAAGATCATTTTCCATACTTCTGCGGCACTATGCACACTTTCTTCGCCGTTGACCCAGCGTATGGTTATTTCTGTGCCCCGCTGTTGTTCCATTACAGCAGTGTATTCCAAGCTTGCAAACAAACCTTCCCAGGCGGCAGCAAAGCTTGCACCATTACGCATGCGTTCTTGAATGTGATTATCTGTCATGTAAGGAACAAGCTGTCCTACAATAGTCTCTGGTCCCATGTTCAGTGCACGAATTGTACTGGGATATAGACTGTTAATATCGATTGAACCCACCCACTCATGAATGCCCTTTTTGGGATATGCTACGTAGGCACCAGCTGCCTGTGTATCTTCATCTGTGAGTCTTTGTTTGCGATTTGGAACAACCATGTTTCGAGCATGTGCTTCATTGATAATAGCCTGCTCTGTTACTGCAACTGCTCCCATTGTGGTTGGCAATAGTACAGTATTTTCATGTGCCAATGTGTTAGCAAGATCCAAAAACTTGAGTTTTTTGTCAATGTTGGCTAGCAGTACAACGTCTTGTCGGTTGTATTCAATAAACGTTTTGAAATCTTGATTGTAAAGCTGATCCAGTGTACCTTCGTACACTGTTTTACTGCCAAGGTTTTCGTATTCTCCGATAGCATCGAGACTGTAACTATGCCGTTCTTCGTAGGTGTACTTGCGATACAGTTGCATGTAGTCCATGTGCACCCTGCCAATCAAGTCAAATGTGATATTTTCAGCACCATAGCGTTCAAAGGTTCGCTGTTTGGGCAACTGTCCCCACAAACAGAATCGTCTAGTGTCATCCTTGCTGAGTACACGGATACAGCGTTGCACAGTGTAAGGAATATCGTAGCCTTCTGAGTTCCAACCAGTAAGCACATCGGCGTCTTCGATTATATCCAAGAACGTGCTGATCATCTCACCTTCATCCCAGAACAGAAAGGTGTTATCAAATTCTTCAACTTGTTCCTGTGCAGTTTCCTTGCTCATGTGCTTGGGCGGCACTGCCAGTGTGATCAGTTGATCCAGCCAGTCAAGATACACTGTTATTGATGTAATAGGATTAAATGGATCATCAGGTGAACTATAACCGCGTTCTTGGTCAAAGTCCACCTCAATGTCAAAAAATGCAGTGTGCAGTTTGGGTGCATCAACACCCTGGTAATGATCTGCTAAACAACGGAACACTGGATTGATATCACTTTCGTAGATATTTTTTCCGCTGTTGATTTTAACTTCTTTGTGAAATTCTTTGCTGTTTTTTGTAGCAAATCTGCTGACACTTGTTCCGTAAATGCTCTGGAACTTGCCCCGGGGATCATCATAGTAAAACACATATTCGGCAGGGTATTCTTGATATATCCGCTCGCCGTTTTGTCTTTCTACAATGTGAATTCGATCTTGATTGCGATCAAATAGTGCGTCTACGTAGCTCATTGTTCTCCTGTGAATTTTGGCTCACTGACCATGGTTCATGTAACTTACGGTTACGATTCGTATTATAACACTGTGTAGGATATTTAGCAATAGATGCAGATACAATTTTCGTGCTCTGCATCCTTGGTTTTACTCTGGTAACAGTTCGGCTTTTAATTCTCTCCAAAACTTTTCCTGTGCCCAAAAGTGCTCCATTGTTTCTTCATAGGTTAAAGCTACTACTTGTGCTTCGTCTTGTGCCCAGTAAGGAGCACCCGCCTGCAAATGTTCTGTAAACATGGCGTGCAGTTCACGTACACGTTTTTCTGGAACGTCTGCGTCTGTCATGATCCAATATTCAAGATTGATGTCGGCAAACTTGGTAGCACCTTGATCAACAAAGGTAGCATTTCCTCGGACAGGTTCTGTACCGGTAGCACCCACAATACTGACTTTGCCTGCTTTTTGATGCTTTTCTGCTTCGTCAATGAATCCAACATTGAGATCCAAGCTGCCGCCGATTACATCAAGCATGGGCTCTACTGTGCCCTTGTAAGGTACCATGATCAAATCTGTGTTTGGCAATCCAGTTTGCACTGTGGCGGCAATAAGATTGGTCACTGAGCCATTGATCATACCAATTGTGACACTTTCTTTGTCCTGTAGATCAGCCAAGGACTGGTATTCAGGCTTGCCTACAATCAACACTGGCTGGTTGGTACTGATGCGTACCACTGGTTGAAGATCTGCTACTGCATGGCTGTCCTCTGGATAAAACAACGGGCGAATAAAATAACTGCTGCTCACTGACAGTAGTTCTGCACCGTTTTGTTGTGCCACTCGACGTGCTGCAATTGCACTGCCAGCACCTGGCTTGTGTGCTTGGACATAACGAAAATCTGGATCTACATCTGCATCATTTACTGCATCCAGCAACACCCGCACTGCCTGTGCTTGCACGTTGCCGATGCTGAAAGGCCAATACACAGGAACCTGCGTTTTTGCCATTGCACTAGTAGTCAAGAGAGTTGTAAAAATCGCTGCTAAAAATTTCATAATAAAAATTACTCCTTGATTATTTGTGAAAAGTTTTTGGTTTGAAAATGTGTTACCACTGGTAGATAAGATCCACAATCGCAACAACCGTTCCATTCATATTTAAGTTCATCGCCTAGGACGTAGTTAAAAATTGGCAGTGTTGATATGTTGCTAAACACTGTTTTGCCCTGCTTTTCGCCTGGATACACAAAGTCAATGTTCAAATGCCGCTGACCGTGTTTGCAGGTGTAAAATGTTTGGCCCATTTCGCTGCTGCCGTAGTATTCAGTGACCGGACACTGAAACCTGTCCTGTATTTCTTGTGTTAGATCTGTAGGCGTGCCTGTGATTATGATCAGCTTCATTGAGTGCTGTATATATTTTTCTATGTCCAGTTCCAGCAAGCGTTCTATTTTTTGCCCATTGGTTGCAAACACTGTAATGCCATAATCTCGAATGGTTTCCAGTTTGCGTGTTAAACTGGTGCTACGCTCTGGCACCACTGTGGTACCGCACAACCAGCTGGCAGCTTCTTCAATGGTTCGATATCCAGCTTGCGTGCTACCTGGATCTGTGGTCAACAACAGATCCGAGCTGTTTACACCATAATGCTTGAGACCTCTGCTGGCTGGTGTTACATATTTCAACCATCTATTTAAACTGAAAGGCAGTCGACGCTTGGCACTGGTACTACCACTGTTTTCCACCATTATTGGGCCAGGTTCAAACATACCGTATGGCGGATGCTTTCGTTGTAGATCATACAGTTCTTCTGGTGTATGATCAGGACTGTGATCCATTAATTGATCTAACCAGATAGGGTCTTTATTGCCAAATGCCCATGTGTACTGCGCTTCGCTGAGGCTGTCACGCAGTACGCAAAAATGCAAATGCTGTTGATCGCAAAGAGCTTGATCACTGACTGTGTGTACTTCTGCAGTACACTGTAGAGAATTTAGAAATTTAGATAATTCTGTACTGTTGTCTGGATAAGCTGTTTGACTTGCGATTGCCAAAATAGGTTCCTGTTTCGGTGATGTTTTTTGTGATCACGCTGTTGGCCAAAAAGTTACACATGGGTGCAATGTGTTTTGTGTCTTCGTCTGTGATCTTTGGTCCTAGCACACTGCTTCTTGTGCCCAATGCGGTGCCTTCTCCTACATGACAGTTGTTGACATACACATAACTGCTGACATGACAAAAGTCACTGATCTTCACATCTCGTCCCAGTTGGCAATAGCAACTTAATATCACATGATGGCCAATATGTATAGGCGACCCCAATAGATCATTGTAACTGTTGATAAATGTATTAACTCCAATTGTTACGTTAGGATCTATTAAATTTTGTTCACCTACAATACTAAAAAAAGCCACATGCTTGCTTTCGAGAAAATCGACAATCTTCCTTTTTAGATCGTAATCTCCTGTAACACACATGAATTGGTGTCTTTCAAACCAGCTGTTGTCCATCGATTGGACCTGTTCAAAACTACAAACACGACTAGGTCTTGCTAGGTTTTCGTGCAACTGCTGATTAAGACCAGTATTGCCTACAAAAACAATAGGTTTATAGCGATCATGTATGATCTTGAACATACGTTACAGTGTGCGACCTGCAGTTTCCAACAGAGTTTCTAGCAGTTCTTGCTCTTCTTGTGTTTTCTGTAATTCACACTTGTGCGCAACACGAATTGCTTTTTTCAACACACTTGGTTTCACATCTAATTCTTCTGCTACTGCTTTTACAGTGTCGTTAAGACCTTCGTTGAGGCTGGCAACTTCTGTCATAACCTGCATGCCTTCGTTGATGATTTGAGTAATCTTGGCTTGCTCTTCTGGATTAAAAACTCGTCCGTCCATTTTATTTCCTAGTGTTTGTTAAAGTAATCTACAATGTCTTGTGCAACGGTTTTGTTGCCTCGATCAGTGTAGTGATTAATTGTTCCACGTTCTTTTTGCCATATATCACTATAGCATCTAAAAAACTGCGGTGTGTACAATTCTTGCCAGTCTATGTGTGCAATATGCAAAACTGGTATAGCGTACTCTGTAAGTGTACGTTCAATATGCTCTATTGTCAACCTGTGTTGAAATTTTGCATGTTCTAAATCAAAAAAAGTTTCAAAATATTCCTTGACACACAGCAATTCTGGATAGAGTTCATGGTGTGCTTCGACGTCGCTGTATAAAAAGTCACAGTGTCGATGCATGCTGTTACAGTCATAAGCAGGATGATGTGGTGCATACAAGCGGTATGGACTGGTATGACTTACAACAACATAATCAAAGTCAGCAGGATCTACAGTTTCAAGCTGTCTAGCAATGCGGTATTCACTGCATCCACATTGCGATAGGTTGGTAACAGAAAATGATTCTTCTAAAAGTGTAGGCCAACCCTTGCTGTTGGGATAATCTTGACGCCAATCTGCGCTGAAGCTGTCGCCCAATATAAGTAATCTTGCCTGCTGCATTGTCATACTTACCTGCAACCCGATTCTCCTGCACAATTTTAAACATAAAATATGTACATTGTGCGTATCGTGCTAAATACTTATACAAC
>Ga0209953_1000017_pt1 | contig 80861 bp, 96 predicted proteins | sample SalPonred_H2O_MG_FD_185713 | JGI IMG/M metagenome (GOLD analysis project Ga0209953, IMG submission 185713) | Salt pond water microbial communities from South San Francisco under conditions of wetland restoration - Salt Pond MetaG... | ecosystem: Environmental > Aquatic > Non-marine Saline and...
GTAGTCTTCCTTAGTTCTTGGGCTTTGTCGATAGAATACTTAGTTCCAGGGGATTTTGCATCCCAAAATGCAACAACCATATCACAGTTTTGAATAATTGTTGTATTTCTATTAAATCCAGCTAGAGCATTATATTTAGACCCGTCACTGCGGGTCTTTATTTTGCATGGCTCTTTTGTGAGATCACTCCATTCAGCATTATATATTTCAGCATCTTTACCAAGAACTTCTTCAGAATACCTTTTACCAAGAGAATCAGCGCCCCTTGCCCCTCCAGACACAATTGCAGAAATCGGGTAAAGGTCTAAAATTCTCTTTACCCGATCATAGTCATCAAAATCTCTTGAGCCTATTACTGCAACCTTCATTAAAACGAATATATGAATGCCCAGCAGATGAGGGATATAATGGCTGGCCAGGTCATTGGCCAGGTCCTTCTAACGCCATTCATCTTATCTATTAGCTCATCAGTTTCACTATAAGTAAGAGCTCCCAGAATCCTTAAAGCAAGCACAATACTGGCTCCAATTCCGACTATCCATGCGATTATATGTAGAAATGTCATTAAACCGCTCATTATTTTCTATATTTAGAAGTTTCGAAAATTGGAATGTCGATCATCTTGTGCAAGTTTGCGCTGTGCATCTTAGAATAAATGATAATTACCTCTCTTTCTCTTTCTGTTAAAGAAAAATCATCCTTGTCATCATATGCAATAGGCTTACCGTTTTCATATACAGTTGAATCCTCTATCCACTGCATAGCCCACTCAAGCTCATCATACGTAGCACCAATCTGCTCCTCATCAGTTCTGCCATCATCCCAAAGGCCATCTGTTGGTCTTGCTTTAAGTATAGAATCATTAACTCCAAGCTCAGCTCCAAGGGTATATACCTCTGATTTCATAAGATCAGCAATAGGACTGATGTCAACTCCACCGTCACCATACTTTGTGTAGAATCCTACACCGAAATCCTCAACTTTGTTTCCAGTACCACAAACAAGCATTCCATTGATTTGTGCATTTGCATACAGCGTAGTCATTCTAAGTCTTGACCTCGTGTTTGCAAGAACCATAAATCTATTATCGCTCTTTGGGCCAGGGAGGTCTGAAGTGTTTTCAAGAGTTCTTATTAAAACATCATAAGTTTCAGTAAGATCAACTTTCTTTATTGTTACGTTGTCAAATTTCTCCTGGAGCCAGTCACAGTGTTCTTTTGCTCTTGTTACTTGATCGGCACCTTGATGTATTGGCATATCTAACACAAGAAGCTCCAAACCAGTCATTGCGCATAGCGTTGATGTTACTGCAGAATCAATACCTCCAGATACACCGATAACAAATCCTTTTGCTTTTGCGTTCTGAGCATAATCTTTAAGCCAAGCAGAAATATCCTCTGAAAGCTCTGTGTAATTTAATGTTGGTGTTAACGTTTTCATATGCTTAATTTTTAAATAGACTATACTTGTCGATGTAGCTAATAACTTCATCTGGAACAAGGTATCTAAACGATTTATTATTTTTAATACAATTTCTTATATGAGTAGCAGATATGTCAATCTGAGGAACATCTTCAAGATACGTTGACACTGAGCGTGCTTTATCTGTAAGCTTCCACTTTGAATCCTTTTCAGAAACCTCTCTTGGATACACTATGATGTCATGCATATCAAGAACCTCTTCAGAGTTCTTCCAATAGTTGCCCATCTTTCTCTGGGTATCCGTGCCAGCTACTATAGAAAACTTAGTCTCTGGGTGTTTACTCCTTAACAATGCTAGTGTATCTGCTGTGTATGATGGTCGAGGCATATCAAACTCCACATCACATTCATGAAATCCTGGAGTGCCTGTAATGGCCAGCCTAACCATTTCAAGCCTGTGCACATCTTCTTCAAGTTCTCCAGTCTTTCTCTTAGCTGGATTCTCTGGAGATACAACAAACCAAAGCTCATCAATATCTGTCTGACTAAGCGCTGTATTAGCAACAATCAGATGTCCAATATGTATTGGATTAAATGAGCCAAAATAAAGCCCTACTCTTTTATTTAGTAGTTTCTTCTGCATCTGTGTTTCCTTCTGGTTTTGAATCATCATCTGACTCTTCGTTAATCACTTTCTCTGCTGTGATCTTAGCTCTTTCAAGTCTTTGTATTTCAATATACTTCTTACCAGCATCAACTACATGCTGATTTCTTAAATGCCAAAGAGCCTGAGCTCCCATTAGTGACTTAGCGTCAATAATCCCTCCATTAGCAACCATATCGAAAAACTCAGTAACTGGAACATTGTATATGTCAATGTTTTCGTGCTCACTCTCTAAGCCCCCTCCATCTGTTACTCTATCAGCATTTGTTACGCTCGCTGCAAAAAGAAATACGGTTTCAGATGAATAACCTGGAGATGCGAAGAATCTGTTAAGAAACATCAAACTTTCCTCCTTAATATCATACCCTATTTCCTCAAGAACTTCTCTTCTAGCGGTTTCTTTAGGGTCTTCTCCCTCATCCATTTTCCCTGCAGGTATCTCAAATATTTTACCTCCAGCCTTTTTCTCTACTGCATAGCGATCTTGTTTAACCAGTATCACAGTATCTTCATCTGAGTTATACACCATAACTGAAACTGCATCTGGACGATCAAGTTTTAGTCTTGTGTATGTTACTTCATTTCCATCAGAATCAATTTCTTTAAATGTTGCTTCATCTACTTTGAAGTAGTTGTCAAATATTCTTTTCTCTGAAATTAATTCAACCTTAGGACTCTCCATTTTCTTGTTCTTTTATTATTTTTTCAATTTTCGCTCGTGCTCCAATTCCAAGAGGTCTCTTGTTACCATCTTCCCTGTCTATTCTTACAAAGACAACTCTGGTTTTACAAACAAGTTTTTCAACGTCAGTATGAACATTATACTTCCTTGCTTCAAGATCAAGCACGATGGAGGTCCTTCCAACAGTAACTGGTTTTCCGTAGATATAAACCTGCGTATTTTCTCTAACCTTTTTAAGAAATTTAATCCCTTCCATTTCGGCTGTAACCATACTATTTGATTCACACAGCCTTGTTGCCTCTATTGCCCCAGCTTTGTCTAAAAAACTCATCATTCTACCACCGAAAAGGTTACCATGTACACCTAAATCACTTTTCAAAACAAGCTCCCTTGTAATAAGTCTCATAATTATTAAATAAATTTCCAAATATAACCACAAGCAGTTTTTCTCTTCCCTTTACAAACATCTCTTATATGGTCATTTTCATATTTTTTTATTGCAACACTTAAGCTTTCAAACTCCTCAAGCAATTTATTGTTTTTACTAAATTTGCCAACTCTTAAAGTTTGATATACATTTCTTACTTTTATGTTCTTTGCAAATTTATCATTTTCTTTCCAGATAAAAAAATAGCCATGAGAAAATTTAGGTTCTTTTTTTGGCATAGTACCCAATCTTCCCCCAATGGTTTCTTCTGCTTCTTTTTTCGATTCAAACTCTCTTAAAAAATCTCCCTTTAAATCATACTGAAGGATAGGTTTATAAAGTTTTTTATTTACTTTTTTTGGCCTTTTCCTTCCAGTTAAAGATTTTCTTATCCTTTCCTTGGTTTTTTCGCTTGTTTTATGTCCAAAAATAGCGCCTCCAGTTCCACCGTCTAATAAGTTATAAAAATCTTCAGACTTAACAGCATCAAAAAACTCTATCCACCACTTTTCTCTTTCTTCAAGATGACTTCTATCAACACACTCTTCTAAGACTATTTTTTTAAAATTATGCTTGCCATATTTTTTAATAGCTTTAGTAAGTATAGCTCCAGAGCCAAGATAACTTTTTTTGTTCTTTACATCCTTTCCTATATAACGTTTTTTATTAATAAGGTTAATTGTCATATAAACTATCATAGCATTTTTTTACTATAAATAGCATATAAAATCATCTTTCCACCAAAGCTATAAAATCATCTTTCCACCAAATCACGCAGTCTCAGCAATTTTTTTGTCCTCAGAATTAATTCTAAGAACACCTTTACAAAGTTTTATTTCTTCTTCAGTACCAGTATGCTTTCCTGGGTTGTCACTAAGCTTAACAGTATCAATCCAAAGGTTGCCAACTTTAACTTGAACAATCTTAATTACCATGTTAAGAGCTTTAACTCCAACATCATTTGTAAAATGAGTACCAATACCAAATGAACACATGATTCCGATCTTCTTGCAATAATTATGAAGTTCAACTGCTAAGTCTGTGTTGAGTCCATCAGAGAAAACTATAGTCTTTGATGCTGGGTCTATTCCAAGTTTTTCATAGTGTGCAACAACTTTGTCTGCAAACTTAAATGGGTCACCAGAGTCGTGACGAAGACCATCATAAAGCTTAGCTTCCTTTGTGTCAAAGGTTCTGAAGAAAACATCAACAGTAAATGTATCTGGAAGTGCTATTCCAAGGTCTCCCTTGTAAACTTTAACCCAGTTTTCAACACCTCTTGGATTTGCCATTGTATACCCATAGTGTACAGCATGGAACATGAACCACTCATGGGCATGCGTTCCTATTGGTTGTAGATCAAGCTCCATTGCAATGTGAACGTTTGAGGTTCCTACAAGGAAAGGGTTTCCGTTGTTGAAGCATGATTGTAAATCTTTTACAAGCTCTAGCTGATTTTCGTAAGAGTATCTTCTTCGAGTTCCAAAGTCAGCTACCTTCATTCCATTTGTGTAGAATTTTTGCCCTTTCTCTAGGTTGTTCTCACGTCTCTCATCTCTACTCATGATTGACTCACCAGTCATTTTAAAATAAAGCTCAGATATAAGCGCCATTAATGGAACTTCCCATAGAATGGTTCTGTACCAATAGCCTTCAATTGTAACTGTAAGCTCTCCTCCATCTTGAGTAATTCCAATCTCAGAAGAATCGAATTGATATGACTTTAAGAAGTCGATGTAAGTAGGCTTCAAGAATTTTCCACATTTTGTTGTAAGGAAGTCAGCTTGCTTCTGATTGAGCTTGAGTTGCTCCATTCTCTTAAGTTCTTGTCGAAGCTTAAGAGCAAATCCATCTGGGAATTCTGTCTTCCCTCTATTGATAAAGCTGTATCTGACCCACTCTCTCTGAAAGAGTTCTACAACGCCTTGCTGCATTGTAAATTTGTATAGGTCATTATCAAGTATTGATCTTATAATTCCAGTATCGCTCATGTGCTTTTTTTTATGTTATACGTGAGTTATTTATTTTTGTTTCATTTGCAATCGCTTAAAGGCTCTATTCCACCTCTACCATTTACAAGGAACTCTCTGCCTTCAACCTCTACTATGTACATATGATAACCATTCACGTTTGTCTGTTCTTTTAATATTATCCTTTTAGGGGTTGTTTCTCTTTCATCTTTGGCATCTGTACAGGAAACTGCAACAACAGATAAAAAGAGAAAAATCGCATATTTTAAATTAATTTTTAATAAATTTTTCATTTCTTCTACTTTTAATAAGAGCCTTTTCCATTAAAAACTCCTTTAGGCAATTCCACGCTTGTAACAAAAGATTTATCAATTTTTTCGTGCAAAGTTTTTGGAACTATGATGCCTCTTGTTTCCAATTCAACTGCATACTCTTTTCTAAGTCTTTCGTTCTGACTACCCTTCCAATGGCCATTACATCCACATGTAGCATCTGCGTTGGCATACATTTGAAGTAGTTCGTTTGTTTCAGTGTTTTTCAAATCCATAATATTAATAGTCTTTAGCCATTCTTTCAAAAGTCTTCGAGCTTTCTTCCCCATGAAGGTCTTTAAAATGCATTCCAATTTGATGCCCGTTTTGATCGGTCTCTGGAACTGGGACCTGGACGTCCATATTATACAACAACTGATGAAATCTTAGGTCAGGATACTTCTCAACTGCTTTAGATAATTCATCAACAATTTTTCTATTAGCCTCTTGTCTACTCATATTCGAAACATTTTTATTTGTTATACGTATAACAGAATGTAAATGTTTCAACTATTTAATAAAAAGATTGGATGGAAGGTTATATTAGAAATAAAATAAGAGCAATACTTAATGAAGAATTTGGTTCTGGCCAACAAGAATTAGCCAAGCTTGTAACAGTACTGAATGCGCTAGAATTTAAAGATGATGTCATTGCCGCAGGTGGAGAAATCTATGCAGTAGGAGGAATTGTGCGTGATGCTATAATGGGAACTCCTGGAGACGATCTTGATATTGTTGTAAGAGGAATTCCATATGACAAGCTATTTGCTATCCTTTCTAAATATGGAAATGCTACTGACACTTCTCACGAGAAAGAGGATGGTGATAAAGACTTTGGCTCTACTATCTTTATTTCAAATAATCCCCAGTTTAATGAGTTCTTAGAAAAGAGTGGAGTTGATTTGGATATTGACGTAATGCTTCCACGTAGAGATGCTAAGGACCCTAATGTAAAAGGTCATAGAGGTATTAAATCTGATGTCAATCCTAGTTACACAATACATGATGATCTTGAGAGGCGTGATATAACCATCAACGCAATAGCTATGGATACTGATGGAAACTTAATCACAAACGGAACTGGGCTAGAGGATATTAAATCTGGAACTATAAAAGCTGTTAATGAAGACGCTTTCATAGAAGACCCCTTAAGAATGCTTCGTGCAATTAGGTTTGCTGCCAGATACAATTACGATATTGACCAGACTACCGTTAATCTCATAAAAAGTAATGCTCCAATGCTCTCAGATAAGCAAGAGCTCCCAAAGGAGAGATTCCTTAAGGAGTTTAATAAGATGATTGGCAAGTCTGATCTTAAGCGTGCTGTTAAGATGCTTGTTGATTTTGATATGTACAAACATATATTTGGTGTTGATTCTAAAATTAGAGACTTCAGCAAATTTGATAAGGCTGATAATATAGGTGAGTTTGCATATATGATGTTTGAGGGTCAACCGCTAGACGAAGTTGTTCCTTTAATCAATAATAACATCACCAACGACAAAAACATACTCAGCTACTCAAAGGCGCTTGTAGAGTATGAGAAAGCTGCTAAAGGTTATGTCAGAGGAATTTATGCAAAGGAAGTTGCGCCATGGGTAACAATGAGTAAGATAGCGAAATTGTACAAGCTATCACCTAGCGCTATGCTAAACTCGTCTTACATAGAAGATGGGGATAAAGAATTAATTAACAAAATTCACTCTGGAGAGATTCCTGCAAGTGAGCATGATATTGATCTAAAGAAAGATGATTTTAAGAATTTTGTAATAGACCTAATTAAGCAAGAGGAAGGTGAGTTTGTTCCTAAGAGAGATGGAATCAAGATGGGCCGTGCAAAAGAGTCTGTGTTAATCGGCATATACAATCATGAAGTTGATAACAACTCTGAAGACATAAAAAGATTCCTTGAGGACAATAAAGAAAAGTGGATGTCCTAATTGTTAGTTGCTGTTGCTGGCAAAGAGAACTCATCCGTGCATGCAAAAGCTGGAGTAGTTCTATCGCTAAGCCCAAGGCCTAACACATTGTAGTCATACCATTCAAGAGCTTGAACATAGTAACTATAACCTGGGTCTTCTTTTTCTCCGCTTTTTAAACCCTCTTGTTCATACTCAGAAGCTAGTCTTTCCAAATAAGCTTCCTTATCATGAAGTATAGCAACAGCGTTATTTTCTAACGTAACATATCCTACAACAGAGTCTTCAAGCCCAGGAAAAGTTCCAACTGGAATGTCTGTTAACTCCTGGGCTTTTTTCTCTGCATCATCGTTAGTGTCTGTAAAGAATGTGTTGACTCCTTCATACAAAGGAATGATATGCATACCAAATCTTTCAGCATATCCTATTAGCTTATCTTCATGTTCTTCATTGAACTTGATGCAGGGGTCAATTTCTAATATTCTTTGCTTTATTTCTTCTATCTGTTGTCTCTCCATGGGATAAATTTTATAGCAAAAATACCAACAAATTGTCATAGTACAAAGAAACCAGCTAAAAATCCATTTTTTTCCCTATTTATGATAAAGCATCTGTACATATTATGGACAAGAAAGTAATCAACGAAGAGCAGTTTAGGAAACTCGTACTTAATGAAGCCAAGAAAGTAATGGCCGAGGGAGATAGCTCTCCTAAAAAGGAAGAGACTTCAAAAACTAAGAAATTTTCATTTGACAAGGTTGAAGGATTGATCGGTGAGATGGAGACGATGAACAAGTCGATCACTTCTATTATAGAAGAGTCTAGCGATGATGCTGACAAAGAAATCGTAGAAGAGGGGAAGTTAGGCCTAGAACAAAACTGGTCTCCTAATCAAAATAGAGACCTAGACCCTATCGAGCACAACAAAAAGAAAAACGTTCTTCACATGAATGAAGGCGAAAAAGAAAAGTGGAAGAGAATGATGGGGTATGAAATTCCTGATGACGAAAAAAGATAATAAAAATCAAACATACTTAAATTAACCCTGGAGAACCTAGGGTTTTTTTATGTTTTACAGACTATTTACTTAAAAAGGAAAGATATGAGATTTACAAACGGATGGACATCTCCTAACAAGCAATGGGACAAGTGGGAAGTTAGACTTAGACTCGGAGCAGTTGATGTTATTAGAATAAAGTATGATCATTCAGATAGATACCTTGAATTCAGAATTCTTAACTTAGGTGCTAAAATAGGTGGAAGCAGGAAATAACTAATGAAAAGGGACGGTAAGATATATAAATTTAGAGATTTTAAATTCGCAGTTCAAGATGGTGAACTAAACATGATTCACCCTGACTATTATGAAGGGCAAGCTTTAGAGGGTAGCAAACCCACTTTGGATGAAATTTTTAGCGTTATAGCTGATTATTTTGACTTACAGCATAGAGATGCGCCCTTGAGTGAGTTTGAAATAGCTCTAATAAACAGAAACTTCTCATGGGATGAGAAACAAAAGCTGTTTGGAGATATACACACTGGAGATAATGATAGGGAGGGTGAATTTGAACTGGATAGTGAGGATGCGTGGAAAAAAGCCTTTTCATCTGATTGGAATAAGGCGTACCCAGCAATAGGAAATAAAGATATGGCGTCTCTAAATGAGGATGTGCCAGAGGAATCAAGAAACCTGACTCAACCATCTAAGAGAAGCGCTAAATATAGAAACCGTAAAGGTCCTGCCAAATACTTTGCACCCTATAGAAACCTAAAACACATTACACTAGAAGACATCGAACCTCAAGACGTGGATGTTCCAGTCGCACCATTAAGAGATCAGCTCAACGAGAAAGTATGGACTTCAGACAATAAGCTAAAGCCAGAGGTTAAACAAGCTCTTATTGATATTGCCAACTCGTTTTATGAGTCTCTTGACTTTGGCCTTAAGGTTAAAGATGTATTGTTCACTGGTAGCTTAGCTAATTATGGCTGGACCCAGGGGAGTGATATTGATCTACACATTATAGTTGACTATGGTGATCTTGGAAATATTGAATTTCTTGAAGATTACTTCTATCTAAAAAAGAAGAACTGGCTAGAGAAGCACAATATTAGTATATATGGATTTGAAGTTGAGCCCTTTGTTAAAGACGAAGAAGGTGAATACGAATACAAAGCAATATACAGCATAATAAATAACGAATGGATTGTCCCTCCAAGAAAGGATAAGCCGACAATTGACTTTAAGACTGTTCAGGAGAAATCCTCAAGCCTTATGAACAAGATTGATAAGATAGCTGACATCAAGGATGAAGAAAAGAGATTCAAACAAGCAGAAGCGCTTAAAAACAAAATTGGTGGATTAAGACAAATAGGTCTTGATAAGGAGGGTGAGTATTCAAATGAGAACCTTATATACAAGACATTAAGAAGAGCTGGATATACTGATAAATTATCAGATGCAAAATATAGCGCATTTGATCAGCAAATGTCTTTAAACAACGAGTCAGAAAAACTTATAGGAGGTCCACAAGCTTCTGATGAACACCTAAATGAATCAAAGGAGGTAATCGTTAATAAAGGAATAGTCCCTATGTTGCACAGGCTTGATGTTCAAAAGGGAATTGATGGTATGACACCAGATAAAGTAGGTGTCATCAAAGATTTTATATCTTTTGTTTGTGGAAAGCTTAAGATGGAGGGGCCTGTTCATGTATGCTTAAGAAGGGGTAGAGACGAATACATCGAGACTACAGCATCCTATGTTCCAAGTGAGAATACAAACCACGTAAGATGTGGTGGACGTGCTCTTGTTGACATAATGAGAAGTATAGCTCACGAGCTCACTCACAACAGACAAAGAGAGCTTAATATGTTCAAGCCTGGAGAGACTGTCCAAAACATTGGAGGTCACATAGAAGATCAGGCAAACTCAGTTGCTGGAGTCTTTATTAAGGACTTCACTCACAACTACGGGTTTGACAACATCTATGACTTTTGATCAACCTCAACCTCTTGCTTAACCATCCAGCAAGAAGCTCCATTTCCAATTGGCTTACTAAAACCTCTATACACAACTTCAGATATAGGACTCTTAGCTATTGATGCGCACGGCACCAAGTGAGACACAATGTCTTCAAACGTTTCCATTGAGCAGTCGAACTTTTCATAGATAGCTTCCTCTAGGTCATCATACTCAGAATCTTCGTCCATATTCAATATATGCGCTGCTAATTCCTGAATGTCAAAAGGACTAACTCTTGCTGGCTCATGCTTAATAATTTCTTCTTTATCACTCATTTTCAAAACTTTTTAATTTTACCGCTCTTTTAGCTATTTCATCACCTTCTGCGTCTGGTGTTAGTAGTGTAAATTGACCTGTTAATGCTTCTTGTAACGCTTCAGTAAGCTCTGCTATGCAATTGCTATTGCTATTTCTCTCCATTTCTTCCCACATCTCATCACCCTTAAGGTCTTCATCTGTGAGCGTTATTTCGAATGTGTATTTTTTCATTTTGCATTAAGTTTTTTAGACGTCCAATCGTGAAAGTTAAAAAACACTTTGAATGGAAATAATCCGATTAGTGTATGCGCTAATATGTTATGAGTAAGCCACCAGAAATGATGCTCAATAACTGGGTGAAATGGATAAAAAGGTTTTCTTAGATTCTTGGTATCTTCTAAGAAATTATCATCCCAGCCTTCAATATTAGAAGTTGGGGGCAATCCTTTCTTTCTGTTTTCAATAATATGTTCTCTAAGCTCTTTATTTGTTTTGTAGAGCCTTTTGCTAAGTCTATTCCTATTATAGAATTTTTCTATTCTTTTTACAAACCTACCTTTACTACCAAGTTTATCAGAATCTCCTGGCATGTATCCATCTTCTTTTGAAAATCCGAACATATCTTATTAATTATCAAGTATACTCATTTGCTTTCCAGGGAAATTCAAATCCTTGTCTGGCGTTTTAACCCCGTGCTTGCCTGCTATTGCCACAACTTGCATAGAAACTAGCCTATCTCTGTGATTTCCTTCTTCTGGTATTCTTGGGTCAACTTTAAATTCATCATCAAAGAGCCATTTCTCCTGAGCGAGTCTTATGCACTCATGAGTTAGGACGTCCTTGTCAGTCAATCCAAGTTGGCTAACATGGAATAAAAGTGTAGAATAACTCTTTGTTTTAAATCTTGGAGCCTGTTTAGAGCATCCAGCCAGAGCAAATACGTTTAGAGTTCTATTTGAATGAGCGTTTGAGTTTTCAAATAACTCAAGCTCCTTTTTCCTTCTAACATCTGAGAGTATGATCTTATCATGACCCTTTGCATCATTTTTAAATGCCTGGTTTATCCAATAATACTCTCCATTGATCTCACGAAGCTGTTCTCCATACCATATGATAAATGGTCGAAGTCTTTTTTTAACTGGAACGTCCTCTGTTTTAAAATCAATCATGTCAAGAGTAAGCGTTCTTCTATCCTCAAGTAGAAGACCATCTTCAATGTCTTTTTTCTTGATGTTTGGTAAATTAGAAACGCTTGATAGGTATTTGTAAACACTTTCTCTTAAATGCTCATTCATCTCCTTTTTGATGTTGTCTGCAAATGCCACTCTATGAAATTCATAGATGTCTATAAATTTTTTAGCTATTGTATCCTTACCACTCTTACCGTATCCACAGAGTCCAATGATCACTTTATTCTCCAGGTATTGCTCAAATATGTAATCGTGTTTTTCTTCTGTAATAACCTCCTTAGGTATATCAATGTCAAAATTGTACTGATGATTGAACATATTGTCTCTTTTGATGCAAAACTACTTATTAATTTTCAAGTAAAAAAATTTTAAAATAGAAATATAAAATTAAAAATCCACATATATATGGTGACTTTTTTATGGTAAAAATATATGAACTGTTAGTCCTGCAGTTCCAGATGAAATTTGATAGCTAGACTTCCTGTTGTCTGTTATAAACCCATAGTCTTTAAATCTAAATATGATTACCTCCTCTCCCTCAAATATTGCGTGTATAGCATTTGTTGCGTAATCTATTGATAGGTTGGTTATTTTAGATAACTTCAAAGGCTTTCTAAACTCTCCCTCAAGTTCATCTGCGGTAATGTGAAAAAACATAGTTTATGATTTAGACGGCAACTGGTGCCTTTATAGTTTTGAGCGGCTTATAGTCAACAACCTTAATATCTTCATACTGGAAGTCAAATATATTTTTGATCTCAGGATTTAACCAAAGACTAGGCAGTTCTGGGCCATAAGTATCTGGCATGTATTCAATGTCATCTTCCCAGAAGTTTATACCGCCTGCTCCATTGGAGTAAGTTCTATCGAGAAGTTCATTTACTTGATCTTTGTGATTAGAGTAAAGGTGAGCATCTCCAAATGTATGAACAAATTTCCCTGGCTTCATTCCAGTTACATGACATACCATGTGCAATAGCAGTGAGTATGATGCGATGTTGAATGGTACTCCAAGAAATGTATCAGCTGAGCGTTGGTACAATTGAAGTGATAATTCGTATTTTGGAAGCCCTTTATCATCCATATAGGTATCGCTGTCCCAGGCTTTCTTCTCATCTAAAGTAAGCATTTTATATCTTTCTGTATCTCGAAGCTCTCTCGCTTGAAACTGAAAGAATGCATGACAAGGGCGAAGCGCCATCTTATCAAGCTGTCCAACATTCCATGCACTAACAATAAGCCCTCTATCGTTTGGATTAAAGTTGTCGTGACTCTCTGTAAGCTTGTCAATGATTGTTTGAATTTGGTTATGGTAAACTGTCTCTATTCCCCACCCGTATGTATCATAGTCTCTCCCTCTCCAGTTAACCCACTGCTTTCCATATACAGGACCAAGGTCTCCGTTCTCATCTGCCCACTCATCCCAGATGTGAACCTTATTGTCAACAAGATACTTAATGTTTGTCATCGGAAGGTCCTTATACGCATCAAGCTTTTGGTGGTTTCCAAGGAACCATAGAAGCTCATGAGTTACTCCTGGCATCCAAGTTCTCTTAAGTGTTAGGAGAGGAAAACCATCATCCATGTTATATACGGACTGGTGTCCAAATATTTTAACAGTTCCCGTTCCTGTTCGGTCATCTGACTTATTACCTTCTTTTAAAATTCGTGTAACTAAATCTACGTATTGTTTCATGTTAAATCTGAGTGTTCTTCTTCGTAAATAATATCCATAGCATCTAAGTACTCTTTAACCAGAGTTTTTTGTGATTGCTTTATTTCTGTTTTTATTCCTATAGTTGTAAGCGCATGAAACTTGAGTCTTCCTACCATATTTAAGTATTCAAGACCTATGTACATTTGTTTGGCAGATACTCCAGCTTCAGCAGTAATATCGTACACAGAAAGAACTACATACTTTCCAAGGTACATGCTATGTATTCCTTCTTTAAGCTTATCTGACTTTGCTAATTTTTCAAGATCAGACTTATTATCAACTAATGCTGTTAAGAATGGACCTGTGTATCCCTTAGATTCTTCTAGGTAATTGAAGGCTTCTAGGAATTCTTCTGGCCTCCACTTAAATTCCTTAGAAAATATGTGTTTACTATTCTTGTTTGCTCTAATTGATTTTATGATCTTATCCTTCTCGCTAGAATCCACTGTGATCTTGCTCCATTCAGTTTTTGGAGGGGCCTGCGCATTTTTAATGTTGTTAATACCTTCTAACCCATTACTAAAGTCTTTTATTGTTTTTGATAGATTTTGGTATTCCTCTTCAGTGATTCCAGCTGCTTTCATAGCTTCCTCTCTAATAGCATCCTTTCTTTCGTCTGCTTGTATGGCAGAAACTATAGCACGCTTCTCATCGTCTGAAATACTATTGTTTTGCTGGGCACTATTTTCCTTTCTGATGTCTTTGTTTGGATGGATGGGTTTAATATCTTGTAGGTCAAGATTAAGTAGCGAGCATATATCTACAAGCTTATTATTGATGTCTACAATATGATCTTCTACCATGTTCTTAATATGATCGTCTTCTTTTTTTGTTTGCGACTGCTTTAGCGCTTCAATTAGACTATCATTTTTTCGGTGCATTTGTGCCATATCTCAAGTTTTTTAAAACTTAAGAAAATAGAAGTTTAATAACAAATTAGCTGATAGAAAATTTACTAAAGTATTCACCAGCTGTAATCTCAGTTCTGTCAAGATCATCAACATATTCAATCATATCTCCTATGGTCTGAATATCTTTTTGCATACTTGCGGCTTCTTCGTAATTTTCTTCTTCAGATAGGGCCACCATCTTTTCGGTTAAAAATTCCTGCATCTCTATGGCCTCAAACTTTATGTCCTCAACTGCTATGTATCTTTTGTTCTCCTGCTTTTGCTCAACTCTTATTTTCTCAGAAAGTTCTAGCAATCTATCATACCCCATTCTGTTAGTCTCTATTACAATAGATTGATCGGGGTTAAGGAATCTCTTGACCTCGGCCATTTTGTAGTTGAATTTCTTCTCCTGGAGCATTACTGACTCTCCTTTCATAACTTTCCTCTGGTATCTAAAGAAACCATTGTACAATATTCCTACTTCTTTTAAAAAGTCATCCTGCTTCTTTGTACTGTGAAGTATAATTGTATTTGGATTCTTTCCATCCTTAACTCTGACAAAATCGGATTCAACTATTCTTATGTAGTTTTTACTATCCATATCTTCAGAATTAGAAAAACCTCCTCCAAACTGAATGATAGGCTTCATGCTATTATCAAACCCAAACTCAAGAAATAAGTAAAAATATAACCTAATTTTATCCCCTACTCCTGGGACGTTGTGCTCGAATTTAAAGAGCTCATTTTTTGATATTATGAGCTTGTTCTTTGTTCCTTCTCCGATAGGATTCATTTGAAGTGTTTCGTAATCAAATGAAAATGTAGAACCCTCCATGCCATCATCTTCCCTTATGCTGTCTAAGTCTTTGATTATGTTTACCTCAAGCTCTCTGCTGTAAGTTAGTCCGCAACCTTCTAAAAACCTAGCCATCTCTCTTATGTGGCTAATATCAGAAAGCTCTTCGTTTCTTGATGATTCGAATTTAAGTGGGCTTGTCTCTACGTATCCGAAGTGCTCAAGAATTTCTTTAACATCTTTGTACTCTTCGCTACTTGTTATCTCTGGTTTTAAGCTCTTCTTTCCTGACTTAGTTATAAATACCATATTCCTACCTCCTTGAGAAAATGGGTTTGGTATAATGCAAAAATCAAACGTAGTCTCTTTACTCATAATTATAAATAGTCAGGAATTTATTTACCCTTTTTCTGGGTATTTATGATTAAGAATATTAACAAAATGGGAAAATTTAAAGTTAAAAGAGGTAAAAAGTTTTTCATGGGTCCTAGATGGAATTTCTTTGGGCGCTACAAAAAAGAGTTTGGTGCTAGAACCTACTTCTGGATTAACTGTACATATAAGCTTACAAAAAACTACGACCAAGTAAATAAGTTAACTGGTTGGTCATACAATATATTTCCATGGTATGATAAATCATCTAAAAAGTTCAGGTCAGGTCATCACAAGAATAGTGTGAGGTTTGGATGGAGGTGTGTTGACGGTGAGCAAATAGAACTAATTGCGTATGCATATATTGATGGTATTAGAAAACAAAGATCATTGATGTTTGTAGAAGTGGATTCTTGGATTAACTTAGGGTTTAAGGAAACTGATAGTTATTACACATTCAAGGCTATAGCGGAAGATGGAGAAAGTTCTGTTGTAAGATTCAAGAAGAGTAGTGATAAAAAGGGTTTTCTTGGACTATTTATACATAGGTTGTATCCTTATTTTGGTGGCAGAATACCTGCTCCACATAATATGACCATAGAAATAAAACATTTAAAAAAGTTGATATGAATTTATCAGAAGAAGACTTAAGAGCAATGGTAAGAGAAATGCTTAAAACTGGCGAAATAAGCGAGTATGATGCATTATACCCAAAGAAAAAAGAGTGGAAGGAGGAGTCTAAAGAACTTAGATCACTACTTGTTGATCTGCTTAAGAACATCGAGAACGATGAATACGAAAAAGGAGTAGACAAGATCGACTCAGTTGTCTACAAATTAAAGTCTTGGAAAACAAAGATTGAGAAATTCTTAGGATAATAAGAAAAAACAAATAACATGCACGATTCAAAGATAGAAAATATATGCACATGCGAATGCGAAGAATGCCTAAAGGGTGATTGTGAAAAATGCTCTTGCAAAGGCTGCGATTGCGAAGGATGTGACTGTGAGAAAAAATTCGAACCAGGAAGAGATTAATCAATCCTTATGAACATGAAGCTGAGGGTGAACTTCTAGTATATTGCTCCAGTTATTGTCATCTAACTTTTCAAAATTACAAAAGGCCAGGAACTTTCCTGGCTTTTCTATTAATAGTTTCTCCCATCCGAACGGAGTGATCTCGCTTATGTCTCTATCAAGCACTAAGTGAGAAAGATCAGGAGTCTCAAACATACAGCAAAGCCTAATAGAGTAGTATATATCCCCTCTATTGAACTTGCTGTAATCACAATACTTAAGCATCTCTGGCCTTCTTTCTAATAGGTTAATCCAGTCAATATTTGTCATCTTTGATGTACTTAGTATGTCAAGGTCACGTTCACCAGACTCAATTAATATCTCTGCTATCTGATACCCTTTTAGAGCCTTATAGTTTACTTGTTCTATTATATCTCTTCTATAGTTATACCCCTGAATTATATTCATCGACTCCTTGAAGTTAAATCTGTAGTTTGATAGGTCGATCTTATTAAGAAAATATGTTTCGCCAATTGATAGAAGTGACGCAGCTTCAATAGTCTTTAGCTTATTGAGGTCTATAGGGAAATATTCTATATAATGAGGCCTCCTACCAAGTAGGTGAATTATATTCTTAATCTTATATTGGTGTCCGTCCAGGTGAGGCTTGATCTCATCAGCTATATCTGTACCAACATCAATACACCTAATAAAAACCCTTATGAGTTTCATCTTGTCCATAGAATCCCAGTCAACAATTCTTCTAACATCTTCATTATTAACTATTACACGATCTGGTATAAGATTGAAGTCTACACTTTTAGACAATTTCTTAAGCATAGAAGGTGTGAGCTCATGCCAATGATTCACAAGGGTGTTAGCCAATATTGCATCAATTACTATGGGAATATTTTTCATAGTTGATTTTAAGAGTTTATTTGCTTATTTTTCCCCATGGATACATTTATAGGTAATTGTGATAAATATATTGGACCTACCTTATTAAAAATATATAATAAGGAAGGTAAACTAAAGCTGTATGTTAATAAAACTGAGCATGTAAAGATTATCTACATATATAGATATGAACAAGAAGTTACTCACATACATGCCTATACTATTCAACTGCCAGAACTTTCAAGAGATAGATTTATTAAAGACAAGAGTGGTAAGTATGTTAAAGGTAGACTTAGGCTTGGAGGTGATAAATTAAACGATAAGTACGCAACCTTTTTTGATTACACTAAGTTGATTGACAGTGTTCCACAGGAAACGGTTAGACTTTCAGAATCTAGAATGGAGCAGTGGGAGGTTGTAGGAGATATGGAAGAAATTAAAAATGAACACATATTTCTCAGTGGCAATAAATACGAAACTAGAAAGAAAGTGATTGAGGGCGATGAGCTCACTATATATAAGACTATTTTTGAGAACGGAGAAATGAAGAACTTCCTTTTCTCAGTTCCAGAAAATAAAATTGAAGAATATTTAGATAAACTAAAACAAGAGGAATAATGGAAAACGACAACAAAGTAGACATTGAGATGGCCGACATGATCGGTAAGACATATTTCAAAATAGCAACTTGGTATAACGAAGACTTTGGTACCGAAGGAGAAAGAGCAGAAGGCCTTAAGCATGTTTGTGCAGAAGTAATACAACAAGTGCTTGAAGATACATTTATGCAAATACAAGGACTTGGCGGCACTGGAGTTAAGACAATAAAGAATGATCAGCCAGAAGATAATAGTACTCCAGGTAAAGGTGGAAGGATGTTCTCTGTAAATGAGGACGCTATTACAAGAGCTATGAGAGAACAAAAAGAAGAATAACAATGAAGATACTCAGAAATATATTAAAGTTCATTACAGACCCTAAGAATACACGCATGCTGCTTTTAGCTGGTGTTGTTGTATTGATTTTACTTTTGTTGCAGCAATGTAATGCTAAAAACGCAGCAAGAGATGAGGCTGAGAAACAAAAGCAGGAGACTCAAAGAATAACAAACAACTATAGAGCTGCAGAAGATAGTATCGAACAGTATCAAATTGACAAAGATACGTGGGAGGCTGAAAAGAAAGGGTACCTACTTGACTATGATGAGTTAAAATCTGATTACAGCAATCTACTTGCTGACTTCAAAGAGGAGAAAAATAAGCCGCCAAAAGTAGTTATTAGAACTGAGTACATCATTAAAGACTCAATAAGAGATGTTCCAGTTCTGGTTGAAATTGATAGTCTGGGCAATAAAACAATGAAATTTGGAGACTCTATAAACCACGACAAATCTAACTTCATGGTATTTGACGGGAAGATACCTTATGAAATAACTTTTGATGAAATTGATTCAGTGTATAGATTAGTTCCTGGAAGTGCTTCTTTAGATTTTGAATTAGGTATGAATCTTGATCTCGGACTATTCCAAGATGAAGATACAAAAGAAGTTTTCATTAAGGCGCAAACAAACTATCCAGGATTAAAGTTTACAACACTAGATGGAGCCTTGGTAAGAACAAGCGATGAAAATAAAAAAGCGCTAAGAGCTCTCAGAAAACCATGGGCGTTGGGATTAAACTTAGGGTATGGAGCTGTAGTTGATGTTGGTACAGGCACGGTAAGTACTGGGCCTTATTTTGGAGTTGGGATTAGTTATAGTCCTAAGTTCTTGCAGTGGGGGAGGTAAATTAGTCTTTTTTAAACTATTTATAGAAAATAGTAAAATGGCAAAAAAAGAAGATAAAATACCAGGCGGACTAACTGATAATTGGACTGTTGAGCAAGTTGCAAAAAAACATGACGTATCTGTAGAGGATATAAAGAAACAACTTAAAAAAGGCGAAAAGGTAGAGCTTGAGCACACGAATAGCAAAGATAAGGCTAAAGAGATTGCTCTTGATCATCTTTATGAAGACCCTAAATACTACACAAATCTAAAAGACATGGAAGATAAGGCTAAAAAAGACATGAACGAAGGAAAGGAAAGCATCACTGAATTTGCTAAAAGAATGAGAGAGCTTACTGGTCTATCGGAGAATGAAGACAAGAAAAGGCTTAAGACAATTCAAGAAGGAGAAAATACTTTTGATGGAGAATCTAAGTTCATGGCAAAAGATTTCATGAAATCAAATGATAATGTTGAGGAAGAAGATAAGAAAGTTCCTGGCGATCTTGATATAAATGGAAACCCTATTCCTGCCCCTATTAATGAGTCTGAGGACAAAACAGATGAGGAATTTGAAACTCACAAGTTTGAACAAAAGACAATAGAAGAGGGCGAGAATGATGATGAGCTTTATCAACTAGATGAAAACACTATTATAGTTCTTGATTTCCTCGATGGTGAGGAAGAAGAGAAGTAGGATACCTTGGGACAAAAACGGCCCAGCCTAAAAGGACCGTTTGAGTTACAAAAAAAGAGGACTTATCGCTAAGTCCTCTTTTCTATTTTTAGAAAATTAATTTACTAATAACTTGACGGCTGATCTCCAGGCTGTGGCTCATGATCTTCTATTATTTCCTGACTATTTGATGGCGCCTGAGGCTTTTGCGTTTCACCTGCTTGTTCTGCTGCACCTTCTTGAGAAAGTTTGTTAAGGTAGTTAATTGCGAGATAAATGTAATGTGATTCCTCTAAAGAGTATGCTGATTTACCATGCGCAACATTAACTGCTGAGATTAGTGTGTTTATCGCTTCTGCTACTGAATTCATAATGTAAAATTTAATATTTATTAAATATATGAAGCTTCATCTTAAAACTAAATAGATATGATATTAAAAATCTAAATTAAGAAAGCTTAAAACTTCTTTATTTTTTAAGTCTTTGTACCCACACACAAACAAGGCAAATTCTATGATCATATCAAGATACTTATCCACAGGCTTCTTATTCCCTTTTCCATACTGCTGAACAACCTGCCTTCTGTCAACATCAATTTCTATAGTTACGTGAGGCATATTTTTACTATCCCTCAGAGATAGTATTAAAGATTTTCTGTTATTTATCTTGTTTTTGTAATGACTACCTGCTACACAATGACCCATAACAGCACCTTCATGCTTAAGGTCTTTGGGTGTTAGTAGGTAAAGAAAGTGATTGTTATCACTAAACTTGAACACAATTCTATCTTCTTCAACATCTGGCATGTCCATTTTTTGAATCTGGAGCTTTCTTCTCATTTCATCGTGCCAGTCAGTTTGCGCTTGATATGCGCTTTGAAAGTCGTATCTAAATATATCTGCTCTTGTTTCTGACGCCCAATCTACAATAAGCCTAAAGTCAGTGATTCTATTTATAAGCTCGTTATCCTTCTTGACTTCTTTAGAAATCCAAACATCATACTTATGCTTTCTTTTATCTGCCTTGTTCTGATCTTGATTAATACTACCTCCAACAAACCCTATAGAATCTCCTATTGAGGATATTTTCTTTACAATGTTATTAGCACTATCTTCTGGTAGATCAGAAAAGAATGAATCTTTTATGTATTGCTCTCTTTTAGTTAGCATTATCCTACACTTATTCTAAGGTTGATACTCTTGTCATCGACATCACTCACTTCGAAACTTCCACCGTATTCTTTGGGGTCATCCATCTTAAGCCCATTGATCTTATGAGTTTTCTTGAAGGTGAATGTGTTGTCATCAGTTAGCTCAAAGTCTACTACGGTATAACATTTCATAAGTACTCGAAGCTTATGCTGTAGGATGGTTAGTTTCCTTCTTCTAAATGTTCTTCGTTTAATCACGAAATCCTTGTATACCATGGATTACTTCTTTTTCTTCTTCTTTTTCTTCTTAAGACCCAGGGCGTTGATCTTCTTTTGGACTGAGCTCTCATTTCTATTGAGATTGTTAGCGCAATACTTCCTTCCCTTAGTCGGATAATGCTTCTTAAGGAACTCTTCATCTTCATCAGACCAAGCTCCCTTGATATATCCGCCCTCTACATATTGTTTAACCTCGCTCTCAACGACTTCAAATGAAGTTGGGTCTTCTGGGTCCAGATCAATTTTAAAAGGCCCTGACGGCTTTTCTGAGGCTTCTGAAGATTTATCAACATTCTCTACTTCATGAGTTCTGGTTGTGTGAAACTTATCCATAGTCTCATCGTTATTGGAATCAATAGTTGTGTCAATAGTATTATTGTCTGACTCCTGCTTAACAACTTCTTCACTTAATAGTGATGAGGAGTCTGATTCAAACAATTGAGCTTCCTTTGTGGTTATAAAATTTCTTTTCTTAAAAATTCTTATAGTCTTTGTCTCAAAGTCATCTGCAACTATTGAATTGCCGCCTAGAATGGTTACTTTTTCGTCTACCCCATCCTTTCTGACAAATAGGCTAATTGGGTTGTCAGTAATGTTTTTGATCTGGATTTTCATCAGTATATTTTTCTATTTTTAGAAACATAAGAAACTACGGGTAAAAAATAAAATATTTGTCTAAAAAAAAGGCCTGCCAAATTAGCGACAGACCTTAATATATCTAATATTTGTTATTATCCCTTGTAGTTACGGTTTCTTACCATTCTACCTTTTTCGGCATCAAAGTAATAAGCTGTATCTGGAGTCTTTTCTTCCTTAGGTTTAACAGAAACACTCTCGTTAATAATTTCTTGCTTAGACTTTCTCTTAACTTCATTGATTGTTTCAATCTCATAGTTAGGATTCTTAACAAGATTTCCAGTGTTAAGATCAAGGATATAAGCCTTACTCTCATTAAGGTAGTCATCTTCGAATACCTTAAACTCTGCTCCAGAAAGAGAATCTGGCTTAGGAACTACTATCACTTCCTTACCATCTACGCTGTCTCCAGCATCAATCTCTTGGTTTCTCTTCATGAATTCTTTTTCATTCTCTATTTCTCCTTGCTCTCTTGAAACTTCTTTGTGAGAAACTTCTGGCTCATCGCATCCGCACGATTCAGCAAGTCTAATAGTTGAGTTCTTCTCAAAGTCAGAAAGCGATTTCCATCTATTGCTTTCTTCTTCTTTAGATTTCTTGTGAGTAATTATATATCTCTTGTTAACTCCTTTTTCTTCGTTTTCTGTAAGACCAACAAATTTTCTTTTTGATGGGTCAAAGCTTTCAGAAAGACCTTTTGACTTCTTACCTTTCATTCCAGCTCTACCTCTTGGTGGGTTAGCTGCAAGATCGTTTTCTTCTTCAGAATTAACCTCAACTCCGTGAAGACCAAGTGCGTGGTTCTTATTCATTCCTTTAGGAACGTACCCACTTCCTGGCTCAAGCTCTACTTCTGTCCATCCATCTGAACTAGATTCTCTCTTGAGCGTTCTTTTCTTACCTTTCTTAGAATATGGAGTCTCTTCAAATCTCTCCTTGAGCTTTTTCTTGTTGATTTTGCTCTCTGGAGAATCTCCCATTTCTTCATCGAAGTCTCCACCCTTAGCGAATGCTCCTGGAGTTTGGTATGCTCCTGCTCCTGCTCCACCAGCACTTGCAGTAACTTCATCAATGTATTTCTCTTCCTTATCAGATTTCCATCCCATATCAATAGTTTCCCACTCAGAAGGCTTAAGTTCTTTAGGAGAAGATGCGCCAAATTTGTTCATCATCTTTTCGAAGTAATCTCTGTAATCTTTCCCCATCTTTTGCTCACACTCTTCTAGGTCATCAAATAGTAGATTACCTGGAGTGTTAGCATCTTTTACTTCTGGGTGATTCTGATCAACATCTTTGTCATCATGAGAGGATTCCATAATCCTATCAAGTGTTTCATCGTAATCAGATGTAATAATATCTGTTAGGCTTAATTTTTTCATATTGCTTTCAACCATTGAGTTTATACTTTTTTCGACTCTATCTTCAATTCCTAGCTTCGTCTTAATGAAGTAGTTCGCCTCTCTTTCGGCATACTCATCAAACTTTTTCTTAAGTTCTTTTTTGAATTTGCTCATGTTATCAAGCTTGAAGAATAGTTTATCATCTATCATGAATGGCCCTTTCTTGTCGTGGTGACCTCTAAAGAATGATACTTCAGTAGTCTTGTAAGTCATGTCCATTGTTTCTGATTCAGCGTCAATATCAACGTGAATCTCAACAACCATCTTCTTACCACCAAAGCTCAAGTTCTTTTCAAAGAATCCATTAGTTGACTTAGAGCCTTTAACTCTGTTAACAGTCACATTAACTTCACCTTTCTTGGAACCCATACCGTAAGTAGAACCATCACCGTAAACACCTCTATTCCAACCTTGCTCACCTTCACCTCTGTTCCAGTTAGTCTCGTCATCTTTCCTAATAGCTGTGTCTAAACGTGATTTAAAGCCTTCAGAATCGAAAGCTTTTTCAGAAGACTTTTCCAACTGCTCTTCAATTGCATCATAAACCTTAGCCTTAAGCTCTTGGTCTGTTGCAAAATGTGAACGTTGCTTGTCGTTTTTTTCTGAGTTATTTTCTATATTGGCCATTTGAAAATCTTTATTTCCTATAAATAGGCCAAAAAACAAAAAACCCATCACTTTGGATGGGTTCAAGTATTATGATTGTTTACTGAATATTCCTGGCTTTCTGAAAATCTTATTGCCTATCCAGACTAGATTTTTTTCTTTTGTAGTTTCGGCCTCTTCTATCTCCTCAAGGCCAAATTGCTCTGCGTGGTTATCAATCCAATGCTCGATCAGCTCAACCATTGGCTTGCTCCTAAAATCATCGTTATACTTTTTGGTGTCTGAGTATTCATTTACCAACTCACTTGCCATGTGAAATTCAGATCGAAATCCGAAAAATTCAAAGTCTTTAAAATAGTCTTGCATAATTTTTATTTTACGTATCCCCTTTTTAACCAACACTTCCAAGTATCTTTGTCCACAAACTCTCTGACACCTGGGTTATCAAGATATAGTTTATTTTTATACATATATCCCACAAAACGCCTGCTCTTAACCTTTTTTTTCTTAGATATTATCTTTCCAGTAATGTCTACATCTTCAAGGTTTAAGTCTTCTTCTACTTCATAAATATGGTCTTTATATATTTTCTCAGCATGTAGCCAGAAACGATAGTTCCATATTAAATTTAGTAGATAGAATCTTAGTCTTGAGCACTTCCATATCATCCTATTGTAATTTTGGATATTATGAAATATGCGATAATAAATATAAGGGAAGCTATTGACATCAGCATAAAGAAAAATACGAAGTTAAATCTCATTCTTCTCCATATAGATAGCTCATCATAACCTTCTTGCCTCCTTGTTCCCTGGAAGTCCTTAAACACGAACCAACCAGCGAAGCCAGCAGCTACAGCCAATAGTCCAATAATTATTTTCAGTAATATCGCCATTTATTTATCTTCTTTATCAGTAGGTGAGTCTGCGCTTTCTGAATCACCTTCGTCTTTAAGTTCGTTAGAAGTTAGTTGAACTATGAACGCCTGAGTTTCTTGCATAGATGCGTGAATATCTGCTAAATCAGAAACCTTACCCTTAATCTTGTCAATTAAGCCAATCTGTTTATCCCTATCGTTAAGGATAGCATTGATGTCGTTCATTAGATCGTTTTGATCACTCTTGAGCGACATCATTACTTCACCTAATATTTCAAGTTTACTCTTCATTGCTAACTGGCTCTCTTGATAATTCTACATCAAGGTCTTCATAAAAAACGTCCATGATTTTAGTGAGCGAAACATCTGTAGTTTCATAAGTAAACATAGCATCTGACAATTTATCCGCCAATTTGTTATTAGCAGATTGAACTGAAAATTCTTCTACCATGTAAGTCTGCTTAGTCTTAGAAACCTTTCCGTTATCATCTTCTTCAGAGATTTCGATCTTGCACTTATACCATTGTCCTCCATCTTGATTTCTGACTACATCAGTTACGTCAGTTACAGACATAGCATGTACAAGGAACTCTCCTTGTGCTGATTTTCCGATTTCTTTTGTGATTCTTGCTTCAGCATCTGTGAATGATACTGCTGGAAGGAGGAACGCCTCATTTACCTTTTTAAGGTCTTCATTTCCGTTCTTTTCAACCTTCTTAGTGTACTTTACCTTTACGGTATACCATCTGTTCATAATGTTGTCTCTTTTGATTTACTACAAATGTAGAATTTTTTGAGACAAAAAACAATAGTTATCTATGGAATCTATGATTGTTTGTGCTCATCATATTGGTATCAAATATACCCATCCCTTTATTAGTGGCAGCACCCCCAGCTTTTCTAAGGTTCTTTTTAGTGTTAAGGTTGTCTTGCTTGAGTGAACCCATTTCTTGGTTTACCCAATCTTTACCAGAATCTCCGCCATGAAGTTCCCAGGCTTGAATTATTCCAGAATTTTTAACGGTTTTTCCTGCTTGCTTATCCTGGTTATATTCGTCTTGATTGGTTTCAAAGAAAGATTTAAGCCTTCTCATCTGATCAAAAGACTGAGTTTGCTTAGAAGCGAGTTCCTTGGCTTTAGATAGTCCAGAGCCAGTGTTTGTACCAGATGTGGTTAGATTATTGTTATGAGCAGCATTAAGCGCCTCCTGAGCTCTCTGAGCAACGTTTGGTGGAGGAGTAAATGTTTTGTTGTTATCGAATTGAAATGCTTCGTACAAAACCTTTCTAACTCTTTGCCTAACTTCAGCTACCATTTTTGAATCCTGGTTTACTGAGCTAGTTTTTTTCTTGTAATCATTAACAACTGAGTCGGGATAAAGAGTGTTCTTATCCATAACATGAAGCCTATCTATATCATATCCCATATCAAGATAGTCCTCTAACTCATCGCTCCAGATGTAAATCATATCACCTGATTCTTCTGGACTAAATTTATCTCCAAATCCTAGTTGTTCCATTACTTAATTAGATCAAGAATAGCGTTCTTAATATCTTGAGGTAATTTAGTAGGAAATCCTAATTGAGAAAGATTCCAGTTTACCTCGTCATAAAATGCTATGTCATTAACTGGCGCCCCGCTCTCAAGAGTTCTCTTAATAGCTATGTTTAAAGCCTCATCACTCTTAAGTGATATTGTATTTGCCTGAGCTCCTTGATATAAGGTGGGGTTGCTGTATAGGTTATCCACAATAGAAGATACGCTTCTTGGTTGATTGGTGCCGTTCATTCCTCCACTAGCGTCTCCACCCATAAAATTACCTCCCTGAGTCTCTTGAATAGTTCCAGCCTTTTCTCCAGAAGCTAATTCCGATAGTCTCTTATATTCTTCTGATAGTTTTTCAGCGTTAGTTTCGTCTCTATCCTCTTTGAATACTTCGTTCTTCTTGTCTAGTGCTTTAGAAAGCTCTAGCATTCTGTTTTTTTCTTTATTCTCCTTGTTCTCTTCCATAATAATTATTTTTACCAAACGATAAACCCTTGGCCAAGATCGCCAGAATAAAACCTAATAGATTTAGGTACAAAAGACTTGTAAATTTTCTCAAGGTCAAACTTAGGACTTGTAACCATACTGTTAGTTGAGTTGTTAGGCATTTCATCATCTGGCATGATATTACCATCATCGTCCACTATCTCATTCATATTCGCATCTCCCTCAGAAGAGTTAGATAAAAAGTCAACAAGAAAATCTCTAAACATATTGCTATACTGCTCCTTGTTAGATTGAACCCAGTTTTTAAATTGTCCTAGCTCAACTACAGCACTAGCATCCTTTTCGTAGGGTGTAGAGAAATTAAACTTTATGTAGTCATCTTCAACATTAAAGTCAACATCAGTAATATCTTTAACCATATCAGGTGATACGTCCATAATATCTTCGTTCTCACTAATGAGAACACTCAAGCATAAGTCTTTTAATTTCTTCATGAAGCGCTTTTTAAATAAATATGCGGAAATTAAAGAAACTACAACTTATTTAGACAATCGCTAATGAAATCTGGCTTTACTGTAAAAAGGTTTTTAGACAAAGATTTGGTTTCTGTCTCCTGATATGTATCTACTCTCTCGATAATATCAATTTTGCCATATGAGTTTATAGTGCCTCCGCTTTCTATGGCAGTATACGAAGTGCTTTCATGCCAGGGTACAGAGTGGAGCATTACTGGTGATATATATTCTATAGTACTACTCACAAGCTCTTTGTCGCATTCATTCACAAATTTCCTGTGCATTACATTGTTCTGAACCCTGTAGTAGCAATTAAGATTACCACCATCATTAAACTCCACAAAATCAGTGAGGTTATTGGTCTTGTCGTAAATACTTATCTTCATTACACCTCCTCTGAAAGTCTTAAGTCCTTGATAGGTCTAAATGATACATCTTTCTCTGTAAGATAATCCATAACAAGTTTCTTAAACCTATCGCTACCTAATTGGTTTGCAAATCCTTTAACCTGATCGAATTCAATACCATCTCTCTTGTTGTATGTGAATCCAATGGTATATCTCTCCATTTCATCTTCTGGTCTTTCTGGGTCTCTATCATAAGCTGAGCCTAACAGATATGTTCCCTGAGCTACGTTAGGAGCGTATGCAGAGGCGCTATGACGCATTTCTACACCTTCCTTAATGATCATGCCAGGAGAGTTGTGTAAAACGATCTCAAGAGGCCCATTGTAATCATCCTCTCCTTTAGTCTCAAGGAAATGGAATTTCTCAACAAATTCCTTAATAGCTCCCATCTTCTCCTCATCACTCTTAACCTTGTAATACTTAACTAGCATATCGTGATATTCTACAAGATCATCATACGTCTTGATCTTGTTAAAGTGTCGCTTGGGGTCAAACTCCATTATTTCCATCATCATCCTCGCATCATCGTATTCAACGAACGAGAATTCTTTAACATTCTTATAGGTTTTAAAGAAATGCCTTGACTCAAGATATGAGTCAATAATCTGAAGCACTCTGTCTAGCTCATCAAACTCCATTTTACTTCTAAAGTAAATTGCTTCAATAGCGTGAGTTAACAAGTCAAGATCATGCTTCTGCAGAAGGGCAATAACTTCTTTCTTTTCATAAAACTTAAAATACTTGATGATTTGCTTATAATCAGCAAATGTATTTATTGTCTTAAATATGAACTTCGAGATTGTCCCATCCTCAACAGCGTCAAGAACCTGGTATCCAGAGTCAGTCTTAACAACCTTACCTCCTTTGTAGTTCTTGTTTTCCCTAACCATGTAGTTAGCGTCAACATCTTCATTCTTAACTTCAAACTTCAGATCATCTTCAGATTTATTCTTTTCATTCTCATACTCGATTCTTTGCTTAGACTTATAAACAAAATCATGAGCTTCTTTATTATCTTCATTAACCTCTTCATTAAGCTTATTGATGTATTTAGTTACGAGGAAGTTGAATATCTTAACTGGAGATGTAGCTCCAGACTCTTCCATTTCTTTAGAATTAGGTATCTCACACTCAAGCATAAGATCGTATAAAAACTGAGAACCTTTTGTAAGAGCAACTGTAGAAAGATTGCTGTATTTGATTATGCCAAAAAACACAGACAATAGCTTCTTTACATAAGGAAGCCCTACATCATTTGACCTATTTCTTACAAACTCTAGAAATTCCGAAACAATGCTTGCATTCTTTGTATCTGAAACAAAATTAGCTAGTCTATTAATGTATAAGTGAAGGCTGAAGAAGTTGATTATCTTGTCTGTGTCCATAGTAAAGAACCTGTCAACATATTCAATAACTTCATCAAGATCGAACTCAACCTCTGGTTCATCCCCAAATTCTTGGAAGAATAAGTTTTTAGAGTTCTTTTCAAATCTCAGGTATTTGATTGATTCTTCAAACACAACTTTAAACTCATTTTCTCCACTTGAATTTGCTCTACTTGCAATTCCTGGACAAACTTTAGCATAGTATATGATAAGATCAGTATCGGTCTCTACAAACTCATATCCAGATATAAAAAACTCCCCAACGCTAATTAATTTCTTCTTTGCTTCTGGGTCGTTATATTTCTTTTCGCAGTGAGGGCATTTAATTTCTCTATCGAATGCAAGTTTAATATCCTTATAAACTCCTTCATAAAGACCTTCTTCGTCATCCTGCATTACATGCTCAAGGTCTACCAACTCCTCTTCGTTACTAACAACAAACTGCTCTCCACAGTTGCAAAAGAACCTATCTTCTGTCTTGTTTTCTCTGAAAATAAAGGAATACTCCTTGTCAATATTTTCTAAATTTATAATCCTATCTTTTACCATACTTATTACGTTTTCAAAAATATATTCATTTAATACAAAAAAACCAAGGCTTTCACCTTGGTCTTATTATAAATGATATGATTGTTTTGCTTATTATAGAAGCTTAGATACTTTCTTAGATTCTTCGTTAATGAAGTTGAATAGCTCTTTTTTGCTTTTAAATGACTCTGGTAGTTCAATTCCTTTTGCAATTCTTCCATATGGGTCATCAGCGCTTGGCGCCTTTTCCTTAGCATCAGCTTTCTTCTGACCTGTTGTATGCTTTTCTCTTCCTTTAATGTCTCCACCAGCCTCAACGTAAGTTTTAGCTCCTTTGTCGCCCTCCTTATCTTGTGAGTTCATTTTAACTTCATCCTTTCTATCTTCAAAAGGAGTAGAGGCGTCTGTTCCTTGATTTCCTTTTTTAGAATCAAAGTCACTGTTGTGCATTCCTTCAATGTGTGGATTATCAGAGCTTCCTTTTTTAGTTGAAGATTTAGCGTCTACTTTTGCGGCTGCAGCTATTTCTTCATCATGTCCCTGATCTTTATCTTGCTGATTCATTTTAACATCTGTTGGAATGTCTGAATTTTCCATGTTAGCTTTCTTCTTTTCAAACTTACCATCAGTGTTTTTAGTATAAGCAGAGCCGTCAGAATTGTCAACTCTATCCATAGCGTTCATCTTAACATCCATGGTATCACCAGCATCAGTGATCTTATCTGCTTCCTCAGAAATAATTCTAAGAGCTTCTTCTTTAATAAGTTCTTTCAACTCCTTTGGAGAAATGTTTATCTTATCCATTGTATTGCAATTTTTATATAAATATGGAAGAAAACGCAAAATTCACCCCTTCTACAAAACTTTTTTATTATATTTGCGTATAAGTACTAACCTATAATTAAAAAGACGTACACTAATGGCGAACAATAGAGGGCGAAATAGAGGTCGAAAAAGAGATAGAGGACCTAAGCATAAAATAAACGATAAGATCAGATACCCAGAAGTAAGAGTTGTTGAAGGTATTGATACTGGAATTTACGATACCTCTGAGGCTCTAAGAGAAGCTGAAGACCTTGGCTTGGACCTTGTTCTAATAACTGAGAATGCTAAACCACCAGTTTGCAAGGTGATTGATTACAAAAAATTCTTGTATGAAGAAAAGAAAAAGCAGAAAGAGCAAGAAAAAAATCAAATCAAAGTTGTTGTAAAAGAAGTTAGATTGTCTCCAAACATAGGAGATCATGATTTTGATGTGGTTAAGAAAAGGGCTCACGGCTTCCTAGAAGATGGGAATAAGGTAAAGGTGACTTTAAGATTTAAAGGCAGAAACATTGTTTTTAAAGAAAGAGGTGAAGAGGTAATGCTTAGATTTGCAGACGAGCTTAGCGAAGTAGGCGTTCCAGAGTCTATGCCTAAACTACAGAACAGGCAAATGATCTTTACAATAAAGCCAAAAAAGAAAAAATGAGTAACAAAGAAGAAAAGTTTAAGCTTTGGCCGACTATATCACCATCAGACAAACAGGTGAAATCAGTTGTGGGAGAAGCTACTTGGGAGAGCATGAAAAGCAATGCGTTCAGAAGAGATAACTATACCTGTCAAGGGTGTACATTTGAGCCTTATGAAGTTCCTCCAGAGGAAGTTCTTGATATACATGTTGTTTCTGTTGATGAGAGTAATCCAGAGAACTCAGAAGTAAGAACGACTTGTATGTTATGTCATTTTATAGAACATATTGACGCAGCTCTGGCGAAAGGTTATGTTGATCTGGTTAATAGCCACTTTTCTCAAGGTCAGATTATAAACATATGCCGCAACAATTCTTTAAGTGATCACATAGAGAATGGTGACATTAGATACATAAAAAAATCTCCTCAAGAATATCTTGAAGAGATTAAATCTGGTATCGCCAAAGAAGGACGTGTAAAAGTTGTATTCACGGAAAAGTTTATGCGTGAAATGGGTATAATGAGTGATTAAGACTTCTTAATCTTCACTGGAACCATTTTGTAAAACTTTCCATCTTGTCCTTTGACAACTTGGTATCCGTCTTTAGTTTTGGTGTAATTTTCGTAAGTTAGTTTTCCTTTAGTTTTTTCTGTGTAGCTATCAAGAACATCTGAAATTGTATTTCTTGCAATCTGCTCCATCATTTTCTTCATGTTGTTGAAGTCAAAGTTAGGTTGTCCTTGAGTTTGCTGATCTCCCATGACATTTGCCATTTGATTTGCACTAGCCTTAGAAGCATACTGTAAATATTCACTATCGTTCTGCATCTTAGACCTTTTCTCTGCCATCATTCTTTGTGGATTGAATTCTGGTACGTATCCATTATCATCAACACTCAAGTCTGGTTGCGATGTATTTGCAGCATTTGGGTTGTAAGTAGGAGTTGAGTATGAACCTCCGCCTCCACCTCCGAACATAGCGTCAATAGCGTCTAACTCAGAGTTTCCACTACTTTTTGGCTTTGGTGGCAACCCAGCATCTGGATTAATCTTATAGCTTGGGTCGCTTACACTGTTGTTAGGGTTGTTAGGATTTTTTTTCATCTTAGGCTCTGGAATACCTTGAAAACCCCCTGGGCCTGCTCCGTTCTTTTTAGCATTAACAAGGTTTGACATATCACCTCTCTTAGCACCGCTTTTAAGAGCCTGAAGCCTTGAGTGCATGTCTGAATTTTGAGCTGTAACTGGAACGTGTGCTGTTCCTCCCTCATTCAAAGGGACTTCTGTGATAGGCATTGGTATACCCGCTTTTTTAGCTCTTGCTCTTTTTTCTTCTAATGTTGGCATAATATTGTTTTTAATTAGTCCTCTTCCTCTTCGCCTTCTCTTATCCTTCTAGCTTCTTCTTCAGTTATTTTTTTAAACTTAAGTCTTTCAGCTGTATTTAGCTCTCTTATATTAGAGATCACAAAGTCATGAAAAAATCTAAATTTTTTGTATTTTGTTTCACCCTCTGGGTTTCTAACTTCATCATTGGTAGCTTCTTCATCGACCTCTTCCTCTTTAAATATCCTTAAAAATAATTCATACTCATTTGGCTTCATATCCGCCTTTACTGTAAGTACGCCTTTTTTTTCTCTACCAAACTTTCTGAACCTAACTCCTCTGCCGATCATCTCAAAAACCATATCTTTAAGGTCTATATAACTGGCCTGTTCTATTTCTGAATAACTAATCCAGTCTCCATAGAACTCTTCAAAAGTATTCATTGGATATTTGTAATGGATGTCGATAAGTATTGGTGTTGTACCTTTTCTATTTTTTGCCATAACTTAAAATAACTGCTTCTGCACCTTCAGAATCCCACCAAACGTAAAACTCTTCGTTTCTCTTAGGGTGCAAGAAAAATAATCTATCAATTTCTTTCTTGTACTTCGCTCTCTTGAACGTTTTTTTAAGTTTATCCACTTGATCTTGGATGTACTCATCCTCGGTATCAATGCTAAGCAAATCATCTTTAGTTTCTTTTAGGTCGTCAGTAAACCACCTAAGAATCTCTTTTCTGTAGACTTTTTGATTGTCTATTATTTGCTGAATAGTATGCATAAACTTCAAAAGAAATATAATACAACAGCTATCTAAAGTAAATAGTTATGAATGTAATTATGCTTCAGGGATTGGTTCTTCACCCCCTGCTGCTGGCTCCTGTGGCTCTGGTTCTTTATCAACTGGGTCACCTCCAGGTTTTCCTGGAATTATAGTGAGCTTTTCTCTCCAATCTTTTTGCCAAGCATCATAATGGCTATAGAGTTTCTCTACTAATCTTTTATTACCAGAAGTAACCAAAAGGTCTTCGGTGTTTATAACAAGACCGTCTTTTAGAGAATAAGCCCAGCTTAGAGTTCCTTCTCTTCCCATTTTAATTTGTCCAGATGCTCCAGCCTCAATTCCATCTTGTCCTACAGACATCTTAAGAGAGTATCCATTAGATTGCGTATCAAATACAACAGAAGCGCCATCAACCTCTTGAAGCATTTGTTCGAAAGAGTTTTCAAACTCAGCTATTTCAGAAGACGTGATCTGTGGAATTCCGCTACCGTAGCTTTCTCTTATTGTTGTAGAAATAAGTTTATTTCCGTTCTTGTCTTCTTCTGGCTTATCTCCTCCGTAAAAAACAGCATATTCAAGCTCTTCTTCAGACAACCCCTTTGGCTTAAAGGTTCTGCTTCTAGCTTTCTTTTTTTTCTGAGCGCTATCTTTAAGAGTTTCAAAAGCAAGAGACTGAATCTCCTGTCTGATCATTTCTAATAAATCGTTTCTAGTCATATTAAATCTGGTTTATCCACATGCCTTTCTTTTCCCACATCCACCTGTGATACTTAAGCATGGTTTTTTTAATTAAGTCTTTGACTTCTTTACTGGTCATGACGTCCTTAACAGCTTTCTCAGCTTCATCTTGAGCTATTTTTTTAACATCCTTATCATCAGGCATGTTTCTCAACTCGCTCTTAAGAACATCTTTCACTATACTCCTAACCTCTTTCTTGGTCATTACTCATTAATTTTTTCTTTAACTCGGTTAAGCATTTCAAAAAGTCTTTCATCTGGATAGGTGTCCTGCTTATCTCTTCTTATGCTTGTATGGCTCCAGATACCTGGGGTTTTGTTCTTATATAAGTCCTGACTGTATTCGAGCCACTCTCTATCGAATTCGATATTTTGTACTGGTATTTTGTATTCCTTAACCATCCAAATAATAAGCTTTTCAAGAGATTTTATTTGCTTGTCAGAATACTTGTGGTAATACTTATCACCTCTCCACTTATCTTCAAGCGTGTATACTTCGTCTTCTGGAACCTGTCCTCCATAAACGTTATAGAACTTATCTCCTTTTTTAGTAAGTCTTCCCCAGGCGCAAATCTCAACACCTATTGAATGCTTATCAAGCTTACCTTTAGTTCCTTTTGCTCCAAGATGGTAACTCCAATAGTCTGGATTGTGAGCTTCATATACCTTTCCATCTTCTTCTCCTCTACCACTTATTACAAATGCGGTAGCAATTCTTGGAGCGTTTCCGTCCCAGTATTTAATAACTCTCTTAGCATCAGGTCCACTTACTGTGTAGTGTATGAAAATCTTATCTTTATCAAATACTTGCTTAATATATTGCTCTGGACCCATGTGATGATCTGCATCAACATCTAATCCTGGATAGTCTTTTGATCTGCTAGAATCTTTATCTTCCTTTGAAGTTCTTTTTTGAGCAGCTTTAAGAGCAGCAAAAGTTTTAGGACCAGCAATTCCATCTACTACAAGTCCATACTTCTTCTGAAATGCTTTAAGTGACCTCAAAGTTTTCGGCCCTAGATCGCCATCAATTACAAGATCATACCCTAACATGGATAATAATTTTTGTAACTTAGATACCTCTGCGCCTTTGTCTCCCAATGTAACCATAAATCAATTTTATTATAAATAGGTAGAAAACTGGTGTTTTTAAGATTTAAAGCAAAATAAAAAAGCCCCCAAACTGGAGGCTTTAATATTATATATAGACTTTAGTCTTATTACTTATTGTTTGAATTAAGCTTTTCTAATTCAGCTTGAAGTGCTTTCTTCTCGTTTTCAAGAACTACTTTTTTCTTAAACTTAAGAGCTTCTTCTCTTACAATGCTTCTAAACTCGTCAATGCTAATTTGCTTTCCTTCGTTTTTTCCACCTGTCCAACCCTTACGTCCTGAACCTGCTCCAGATGCAACGTCTGTAAAACTTGCTCCACCCTTCTGTGCTTGTTTCTTAAATGTATTTAAGTCCATAGGCTCAGCAACAACGTTTAAATCCTTGTAAAGAAGGTGAACATCGTTTTTATCTTTGATTCCATATTGCTTAGCAATCTTTCCAACTTGCTGTCTTGCAAGTTTCTTTAACTGGTCTGTAGCCTCAGAGTATGCTTCTACATTGTAGCTTTTATAAGCTTGCTGCATTTTGTCATACAAATCTTTGTTATTAGCAATAAATGCATTCTTTGCCTTTTTGAATTTATTTCCAAAGAGTTCGTCTAACTGCTCTCCTTCTTCGTAAGATTCTTCAATATTTTTGGCCATTAATTTCTCAGCTTCTTCCTTAACAAGGTTTCTGAATTCTTCAATAGTGATTTCTTTTTTTGCCATAGCGGTATTTTGTTTCAATAATTTCTTAACAATCATTTCCAATAAATATGCTGAAAAAAACAAAATACAATTACTATTTATAGTTAATGTTGTAACATTTTTCTAAATATGTCGTATAACAAGAAAAACCAACAAGATTAAAATTATGAAAGCTATTGTTTTAAAATTTGCAGATTTAACTCCAGAACTAGAGAGTAAGATTGATAGGTTTATGTACGTAGAGATGCAAAAGCTTTTTTCTGAAGAAGAACAAGAGGAGATCATGATTATGGATGAAGATGAAGCTACCTTAGTGGCTTTCGTTGACGAAAATCAGCATAATAAACTTAATCAATTGGTGGGCGGCATTAAGCTTTTAGACAACTCTGCTATTGCAAAGTATGAGGATGTTACGGATAATTTCTTGTACAATAATGACTTTTCTGATTATACTAAGAAATCAGACAAAATTGATTCATTTATTAAAAGTCATCTTGATGTAGATGCTGTTCTTGATAAAATCTCAAATATTGGTATTGATAGATTGATTGATGCTGATCGAGAAATCCTTGAAGCTGCTAGTCACTAAGAAGTTTAGCAATGAGTTGAGTCATAATACTTTCGTTAGACACACGAACCTTCTTGTTGTAATCCTTGTTGTCAAGAACTTTACTAACAACCTGGCCTTTGCCCTCAAGTAACTCTACAATATCTTCATCAATTGTGTCAACCACAACATATCTGATTATATGAATATTATCATGCTGAGTTGTTGCTCTATGTATTCTATCCTCCGCCTGTTCCATATCAGCAGGAGTCCATGCGTAGCCTAAGAATATTAGAGTAGCAGCCTCAGTTAAAGTAATACCAACTCCAGATGCACCTATCATACCAGCAAATACATTAATTTTCTTGTCCTCCTGGAATCTATCAACAGATACTTGCTTTTCCTCTTGGTTCATACTTCCAGTGTGAATAACTGAATTACCTGCGAACTTCTCATGAAGCTCTTCTGCTAGAAATTGATAGTCTGACATAACAACAAGCTTTTCATTATTTCCAGTCAACTCCTCAACTACGTCATCACTAATCATCCTCTTAAGCTTAACACCTCCAGTAAACTGCTTTAGCTTGTGGACTTTTTCTAAAAAGGATTCTTCCTTTTCTTCCTCAGTTCCATCTTCAGCAACCACTTTCTTCATTTCTTTGACAAGTTTATTATACTCACGCCTTTCTGCGGGTGTAAGCTCTATTTGAATATCTGTGTAAGTCTTCTCTGGCAGCTGATCAAGAACATCTTTCTTAAGCCTTCTAAGGAAGAAAGGGGATATTCTGGAGAATAGCTCCTCAAGATTTGATGCTCCATCATAATCCCAGCCAAATCTATCTTCAAATGCAGCACAGTATCTAATTCCATAATCATGATAACTATTCCACATGTCTGGATATAAGAAGTTAAGTCCAGAAAATAATTCTTTAGGCCTACTCTTAATGGCGGTACCTGATATAAGTATCTTTTTTTCTATAGTATCTCTGAAAGCTTTCTTTATAATTTGTGTCCAATCTGTTTTTGGGTCCTTAATCCTGTGAAACTCATCAATCACTATAAGATCATATTCTTCAGGGTCAATATACGCATCGCCCTTATCTCTAAAATACGCAAGTCCATTGACCCTTGTTTTAAAACTGTTCGTGTTTTTGCAGTCTTCACATTTCTTGTGCTTTTTCTTAAGATCAATGATCTCACAGCCGCACTGCTGAGAACCCTTTCCAGGAACTATTATTCTACCCTTACACTTATGCTTATATTCAAGTTTAATGTAAGTCTGAATTGACTCGTAGTTAATTATATGGAATAGAGAATCTTCTTTTGCATAGTTGATCTTGCCGCTCTTCTTAGTTGGGGCATATTTGTATACATGAGCTCTCTCGTTAGAAAACTTAAGTATTTCTTTCCTCCAGTTAAGCTTGAGAGATGCTGGACATACCACAAGAGTCTTAAGACCATGCTTGGCAGCATAAGCAATAGCTGGGAGTGTCTTACCAACACCTGGCTGATCTCCAAGTATGGCTTTACCATTATTGATTTCGAAAAACTTAACAGCTTGCTTCTGGTAGTCGTAAGGCTGAATTTTCATAAAACTGAAATCCATATCATCAAAACTAAGGTCAGCCTGCTTTACTTTAAGCGCTTCCTTAATTCTCTTTTGCCTGATTCTATATTCATTTCTTAGGTGATTCAATTCTTCTGGCAGAAGATTCTCAAACGCAAAAGGAATTGCGTTATCAACCATAAAGGAGATAATGTTTCCCACTTGGACTTCACGAATAATTCTAACCCAATCATCCTTTGTCCCCTCTGGAGTCATGATATTATCTACACGAACTGACCTATGTTCCTTAGGTAGCTTCTTTATAAAGTTTGTAAGCACTGGTAAGTAATCGTACCTAAGTTCGTAATTAGTCCTGAGTTTCTTGATCTTAACCTCAGGGGTCTTTTTATTTTTGCTTTTCTTTGCCACTATTAAATATAATAATATGAACCCTAAGTATCAAGAGCTAAGAAGCATTTGCTGCGTTCTTCTTTTTCTTTGACTTTCTAAGGTTTTCAGTTCGTTTTATATAGCTCTCTTCTTTTTCAACACTAATCTTCTTATCAACAATAGCTTTCTCCAGAGTGTTGTTAGGAATTTCCTCTCCCTTGTACTCTATAATCTTATCTGGCTTCTTTTTTGTTTTAGCGTTAGCTCTTTCAAAATATCCACTTCTAATCTGTATTTGATTCCTGATAATGTCAGCCATAAGCTTAATGTCCTGCATGGACTGTCTAACATCTACTCCAGCAGTTTTATTGTCTCTCAATACCTGCTCAGTCCTCTTTTTAAGGTCTTCAGCAGTTTCAATCAACTTGTAAAGAACATCTAGCTCATTACATTCTCTAAAATTTTCCAACTCATTAAGCTCCATCTTTATTGATATTTTCCTTGACCTTTTCTTCTAAGGCACTCTGGTCAACTATACCTTGTTTTGCAAGTTCTTTGTCTTGCTCTCTTTTCTTGATAACGTCCGAAACCGTGCACCCCTTCTTGGCTGATTCATAAAGATCAATCGCAAATCTATCATCTGTGTAAATGTCGTGATCTACTCTAACAAAAGCTCTGCCTCCCATTTTAACTTTAGGAGAATCTTTCTCTTCATCATCAGCATAGTCAAGCCAGAAAAAACCAACCATATCCTCCTCGTTCTCCAATCTCATAACGACCTCCTCCCTTGGATTAAATGGTTCAATTCCTTTTTCCTCGATTTCCTTTATACTTGAATCAACATATTCCAGGACTTCTTCTTTACTGTAGTACGCCATTTCTATTATAATTTAATGTATTCTTGAATCTTGCCTGCAGTCTTCTTACCAACACCCTTTAATGTTGTTAGGTCATTATCCTCAAGGAACTTTTTAAGCTGACCATAGTTGGCAATATCGTTATTGTTTAGGGTTTTAATGATTCTTTTATCATCAATAAATCTTTCAAGTTTACTGTTAGCTCTAAACTTCTTTTTCTTTGGAGCCTTCTTTGTAGGTTTTAGCTCTGGAGCATTGATTCCATTGATTGTCATCAGGTAGTAGCTCAAGTTCATTCCCACAAGGTCAAGAACTTTTACAATATCTAACAATTCAAAGAATGATGAATCAAACTTAAAGCTCTCTATTTCAAATTCAAATTTATTGATCTGAGCTGAGCAGTTTTTTACATTCAAGTCAATATCAAACTCAAGAGAAAAATCACCATCTAACAATCGACCTCCAAGACTTCTATTTCTTCCAATTTTATTAAAAGTGAAATTATAGACATCATCTTTTCTGTGTCTATAGTTAATATTTTTCTTAGCAGGCTCAAGTCTTGATATTCCTTCTTTTAATTTGCCCATAAAAAATCTAAGCTCTTCTATCTTAGAAGGTGTAAGTCTGCTATTTTCATCTTTTGATGCTTTCTTAAGATTAGATTTACCAAGTTTTGCATCTAAAGAGAACGGTAGGTTCCCAATAGTTGCAGAAAGAGACTTGTCAACAAGCTCTCTATCATTACCTTCCTTCATGTTTTTAAGAGCTTCAAGCTTTCTTAAAGTTGATTCTGACATATCTTCCGAAGCTTTTGCAAAAGGCATTGCTCCACGGAGTGCATCAAAATCCTTAACAGACTCTAAAAGCTCTTCTTTAGACTTCCCTTTCTTCTCTCTTTCAACCCCTGCGTGCGGAGTTTCTTTCGGCTTTTTACCAGTAGCAAGAGATTTCATTTTATCTACATCAAATACAAATCCTTTGTAAGTATACCTTCCATCTTCCAATTCATCTACATCTTCAATAGGAGCGTCCATAGCTTCTCTGATCTTTTCTTCTAACATGCTCTTAGGAGCTTCGCTATCATCACCACTATTGTCAGACTCATCTGATGTTTCAAAAATTTCCTTCTGGAGCTCAAGAAGTATTTCTTCCTTAAGACTTTCAATATCTTCTTTTGGAGTTGTCTTATACAGTTCATCAAGAACTGAATTTCTTAAATCTTTTTCAAAAGACTTAAGTGCATCTTTTTTAATTCTTTTAGCAATCTTTTTACTGAATCCCATAATTCCTATTATTTTTTGTGTTCAAGTAACAGCTGTCTGTCTTGGTTTTTATCATTATTACACAACGGATGCTTTCCTCCCTTGAACTTGCAGAACATGCATCCGAGAAACTCGTTTCCCGTGTGTTTTATTTTAGGAAATCTTTTGATTAGATGGATACTTTGTATAGTATCTGCCAACTTTTCAAGCGATTCCATTATTTCCTCTTTACTGGAGTTTATCTCCACATTCTGAACGCCTCCACATCCAGACTCTGGCTTTTTCTTATTTTTAAGCCTGTTTAACACGATGTACTCACAATCTATATTATCAAGATCAACATCGTTCTTTCTAGCCCAGAAGTACTTATAGAATCTCATCTGGCACAAGAATATATCATCCTCAAGTTTTTTCTTTAAGTTCCACTTCTGGCTTGATGTCTTCCAGTCTATTATGACATATCTACCAGTTTCTCTATCCTGAACCACCAGATCAATAAATCCTTTAAAATAGAACTCACCGTATATGTGTTCAAATATTGGCTCCTCAACAGATACGATCTTATACTTTCTGACTATATCTTCAACTGAAAGAATTCTAAGCAATTCTTCGCCTTGATTCAAGTAATTTTTTAATTCTTCCTCAAACCCTGGCTCACCCTTCATATTATCAAGCATGTCCTTAGCAAAAGTTCTCTTAAAATAATCTATCCTCCTCTTCAGGCCCATAGTGTCTTTGAGCGTCTTTTCAAGCGACTCGTGAATAGCATTACCAAAAAATAGATGGACTGTCATTACAGAATCCGTAAGCTTAAGGTGTTTTTCAACCAAATGCCTATGTCCGCATTGATTAAATAAACTGAACTCACTGAAGCTAATATGTATTTTATTAGCATATTTATCATTGAGCGCTATGTAGTTTGAGTCCTTGTCCATTTTTTAGATGGGGTTTTACTAAATAGAAGCAAAAAACATCTAAAAATCAAAAATTTAGAAGATTTTATACAAGAATGAACCAGATCAGTGAGGCACATATTAGAAAAATAATAAGAGATGTCATATCAGAATCTCTAATTACAGAAATTTCTGCTGAAGAAAAATCTAAGGTAATGGGAAAGAGTAACGAAAGAGTTCCTTTCTCAACCGAACTGATGAAACAAGCTATTCAACAAGGTCGTGAAGTAGGGATTAACTTCCAATCTAACAACACCAAGTATAAAATGCCTACTGTTAAGGCTAGGATAATTCACCCAGTAGCTATGGGGTATGACAGCAAAGGAAATCTTGTTATAAGAGGTCTTCATGTAACTGGTCAATCAGAAAAGGCTGCAAGAGAAACTGGAATTAGGAGTGCTGAGGTTGAAGCTGAAAAGGATGGAATGAACGCTTGGAGGCTTTTTAGGTCAGATAATTTAAGGTCAATGTGGTTTACCGATAGGTTCTTTAGTGATAGCATACCAGGATACAATCCAAATGATAGCGCTATGTCTTCAGTAATAGCTTCATACGACCCAGGGGCAGCTAAGAAATACCAAGACAATCTTGTTACAGGGGAGCCAGAACAACAGCAGCCAGAGCAGCCCCAACAAACACAAGCACAAGCACAACAACAACAACAGTCAGAGCCTGAAATGCAAAAAAGGCCCCCAGTAACTAAGGACCTTGATCAAATGGATTATGAAGATCAGCCAGTTCAAGAAAAGAAGGTTAGAAGCCTATTTAAGTAGTTGCCACATTAAAACGTGGCATAACAGCCGATAAAATTGCATTGAAACGCATTTTATCTTGGTGTTAGGCGTAATTTATAGCCTTCTTCAACTGTCTTAATACCCTTTTGCAATGTTTTTTATCTTCACCTTCGTTATTCCACACAAGAAACTCATAAGTGCTTATCATCCCCTCAATATCTTCATCTCTTAGGATAACTTTTGTGTGAGAAAAACTACGCCTAACAACAGGTATAGTTAATTCCTGTTCTGTGCTTGTTTCTAAGTTCTGTTCTTTTTTCATCGTTATATCTATTTTGAAAGTTTTGTAATTCTATTCAGGCACTAACCATACCCAAAACGTTATACATCATTTTTTGGAGCATAATACTTCCCACGAATTTTAACACCCTCTTTTATGAAGCCATCTTTGGATTTATAGTTTTGTTTTGATAGGAGAACCATGCCTTTGGTTTTTATCTCTATTTCTTCTAGCTTTTTATTTGACTCCTTAAGTATTTTATCCGCCTTTTCCTTGAGGCTATGTAAACTAATAGATGTGTGAGATTTTCTTTTCCATTCTTCAACTAATATTTCATCACCTAGTATAAAAAGATGGAATAGATTAATTCCTCTACTTATTCTAAACACCGTCTTATCATTGTAGATGCCCTCATGTCTTATCCCCTTCTCATCTGGATTTTCCCAGTCTACCATGAATCTTGATTCGATAGCTTCTTTAATATCTTCTTTTCTTTCCTCTTTTTTCTGATCAGACTCAAGCCTTCTGAGTTTGGACTTAATTCTATTCTGTGCCTCCTGCTTAAGTTTTTCTTGCTTAAGCTTAGCCTCTCTTTCGCCTTGCCTCTCATTCTTTTGCTTAGACTCCTTGATGGCTTTCATGGCCTCTCTAGCCAGTTCATCAATAGACTTTTCTGGCTGCTCTGAATCCCTGATCTCTCTAGCTAGATCATCAATGGTCTTTTGAGACTCTGAATCTTTTTTATTTCCTTCCTCTGCCATTATGTTATTGTAATCTTAGAAATACCCGCTTTAGGGTTGTTTTCAACGACTTCTGGCTCTAATCCATCTGTTACCTTGGTAACCTCTATGATGTTGTCCGAGAAGTCCTTTATTTCGTTCCTGTGCGTAATTATAAGCACGTTCTTATACTTATTTCTTAAATAGTTCAAAATATTGACTACACCCATGGTAAGTTCATCATCAAGTGTCCCGAAACCTTCGTCTATAATTCTAACAGTAGGCTTTGTAAGTCGGCTCATATACCTCAGCGCCTCTGTAATTACGATTGAAGCTATAAACTTTTGTGAGCCAGATGCAGATGTCAATGGAAGCGTGTCTCCTTTGTCATCGCTAAAATAGAATGTCTCAACAATATCTCCGTTCTGCTGTATGTCAAGATCAATTTTAAAGTCAACTACCTCTTGAAGTATTGAGTTAATTTTTGAATTAATAATAGGAAGCTTTCTTCTTATAATAGAAGCTGGTATTCCATCTCTATGTACAGCTTGTAAATAAATAGAGTATTTCTTATACAGCCTTTCAGAATTGTTTATCTGACTAAGTTTGTCATCATAGTTTTCTCTATTATTCTCAAGAACTTTAAGCTCACCATAGCACTTGTTTATGTTCTTATCCAGGTTAAACACTGTAAGCTTGTAAGACTTGTACACCCTAGTCTTTTCATCTACCTGTTCTTGAATCTCTTTGTTTCTCTTTATCTTCCCGATGTTCTCATCAAACTTGCTTATCTTAGCCTCAAGGTCAGATATTAACTTCTCATTAGCACTAACCTCTTTGTTCTTGGTAGAGAGTTTTTTGCTATTGATGTCAACCTCATTGTTATGATCAATAATGTCTTGAGAGTTTTCTATGAGGTTGATCTTATCTTTAAGAATCTTAAGTGACTCACGCTTCACTGATATAGATTCTTCAGCTATATCAAGCTGGTTTTTCTCGTTGTCTACAGTAGTGTTGTGCGCTATAATAGCATCATTCTCCTTAATTCTTCTTTCCTTGTAATCAACAAGTCCTTGCTTCATTTCAATCTCTTCTAAGCATTCCACCTCCTTTTCTGGGTCTGGCTTATGTTCTACATGTCCGCATGTTGGGCAGCACTTGCCTTGATATGTTGGTAGCTTGGCGTTTAAGTTGGTTATTTCTCCTTTAAGCTCTTTTATCTGATCTTCGAAATTAGATACTTCAAGCTCTGAATTCTTAGGGTTGGTGTTAAGCCAGTCTTTCTTTGTTCTAATTTTATTCTCAAGACCATTAACTGTTTTTTGCTGTTCTGATAATTGAGATTTAAGCGAACTTATACTAACGCCCTTATCAAAAGGAAGTTCCTTCTTAAAGTTTTTGTCAAGCCATTTTTCAAGATTTCCAATAACTACCTTGTCACTTTCAATAGATTCTTTGATGGACTCTATTTTCTTAACTGCGGCATCTCTGTCTGTAATTCCAGGGTCTTCAACTTTGTCAATTTTCTTATTAAGCTCAATGATCTCATCGTTTGTATCATTCTGCTTTATGAGCATCATGTCTTTCTCTTCCTCAAAAGACTTTAGCTCCTCTTTCTTTTCTTTGATTTCAGAGTCGATTTCTTTGATCTTATTCTCAATCTCTATAGCATTACCAAGGTCTTTCTGCTTACGCTTAACATCATTAAAAAAAGTCTTTCCATACTCATGCCTATCCTTGTATGGCTCAAGACCAAGAAATCTACTTATAAGAGCATTTTTTGGCTGCTGCTGTTGATTAATGTAATCACCTTTTCCACCCTGAGCCTGGAGCGATGTCTTAGTGAAGTCATCAAACGTACCGATTGCATCAAGCACAATTGACTTAACTTCTTTTTTCTCCATTGTCTTTTTATCAGAAATCTCTGGAGACCACTTCTCTCCGACAACGTTTCCGTCATCATCATACTCCTTAGCAAGTTTGTCATACTTTATTCCAAAGCTATTTTTACCTTTCTTAGTAGTTATCTTCCTGTATATTCTATACTTTTCACCATTAATAGTTAGAAAAATTTTCACATAACCCGTATCCGAATCTGTATAAATATTTACAAGGTATTTTGAAGTGCTTCGATTTCCACCAAGCATTTCTTCATATAACCCCCATACAATAGCTTTGATCACATTTGACTTACCATTAAAGTTCTTTCCAAATATTCCAGTAAGTCCCCCAACCTTATCAAAATCTATTTTTAAAGGCTTTTTGTCAAATGAAAGTATGTTACTTATTTCTATTGAGTTAAGGTCCCAGTCACTCATATGTCTTGATGAGGATTCATTGATTTCAAGAGTTTCGTCTACATGTCTTGCAAACTCCATAAGCTCCTTCATGAGATCATCATCAACCTCAAAATCTCCATCTTCTATCCACTCCTTGAAAAGGTCTTCAAAAACTTGTTCCTGCTCTTCATCTTCTTGGAGTTCTGCAACATCCCTTATTATTTCGACAAACTCAACACGAACACTTTCGCATCCATATTTATCACGCACAAGTCTCTTAATCTGATTTTCCTTCTCAATAGAGTAGTTCTCTTCATAATCTTCCCAAGTGATATATACCTTTGTTTTTCTCTTGTTATTACTAAACTTAACGTATTCAATCCTTTCGTCAACATCCTCGCCTTTTGCGATGTCTATTTTAGCAAACCCATAATCATTTAGAACAAACTTTCTCTCGTGAGTACAGTTATCTAAATCCCACAGAAGGTATCCTTTATCAATAGATTCTCCAAAGTTCTGCTGAATTAAAGAGCCTGCATAAGCTACTGTATCATCATCTCTGAATGTCTGGTATTCATGAATATCTCCAAGCATAACAACATCAAAATTGTTAAAGGTGCTTAGTCTCATTAGGTTATCACCCTGCATTTGGTATCCATTATCTCCTCTAGCTCCGTAAACAGTGCCATGATACATTGCTACATACTTTTTTCCTGGCTCCTTTTTTTCTAAAGTTAGAATTTCATTATCCTTGCAAGAATAAACTCCGTAAACGAGATTGTCACTGATTTCATAGAATCCTGAATCTGGATAATAATATACAGCTTTCTTACTAAAGTCTATACTATCCTTGTTTTCGTTTGTAACAACCACAGCCTTTCTGTTACCTGAATCTTCCAGTAAGTTTGCTAGATTGAATATTGGGGATATTGCGTCACCCTGCTCAAGCTGTTGAAGATTGAGATCATGATTGCCTAAAATAACATCTGTTGGGGCTATGTCAGAAAGTTTAATGAATAGCTCTGCTAATAAGCTAAAAGAATTTGGTGACATATTAATCTTGTGGTGAACAAGGTCTCCTGCTAAATAGATTCTATCTGGCTTTTGTTTTTTAAGGTCTTCATAAAGTCTTTCAAATACTTGTCTGTATTCATCATGCCTTGTTCCAAACCTAATCTGTATATCTGCTAAGTGGGCTATTTTCATCCTTTAAGTTTATTTTTAATTTGAGAGGATAGGTTCATCTTTCTGACGCAACGCAGAGCTTTTGCTACTTCCTCTTTGCCGTGGTCTTCATAAATCTTTGCAATATCCTTTTGGTGGCCTGATAAATCTACAAAAAAAACGTTCAAACCTAAAGAAGAAAGTTCTTGATAGGTTTCGATAGTTTTTTTCATCGCATCTGGGTCAAAACAAAGAATTACAATTGGGTTGTGCTTAAGTAGTTGAGCTATTAAAAGTGGAGATGCTTGCTTTCCAAGTACAGGGATAGAGTTGGGTACTTGAAACATGTCAAACACCCCTTCTACAAGATAAACAGGTAGGTCCCAGTTAATGTTGTATTCATTAAATATGATGTCATTTTTATGAACTTCCTCACCGCTTGGCTTCATGTAAGGAATCTTAGGGTCTTTCATATAAGATCGAGCATCATAATAATTAAACCTACCAAGAGAATTCTTGGAGGGGATTATTATTCTAAACTTTCTATCTCCAGATTCAGTGTAGCCTATTTGATATTCATCTATCACATCAAGACTTAGTTTACGCTGCTTTTTTCCGTGACCAGTAAAATACTCCCAAGCAAGATTATATAAATTTGTATTTCTCTTTTTGCCAAGAGGCATATATCCCTCTGGGAGTTTACATGTAACAAGGTGGTGATCTGTTCTGGGCTTAGCTGCCTGCTTGCTAAATTTCTTGAGCTTATCTGGAGGGAGTATTAGTTTTAACTTATCATAATCAGCTTGGGTACCGTAATCTTTTGTAAGCTTGTACACGAAACCGTAGTATTCACACTTCCAGCACTTAAATACTTTCTTTTTAGAATTAAATTCTAGATTGAATTTATCAACATCATGCCTACAGGTAGGAGTAGGGCAATTGAACTGCCACTGATCTTTACTCAGCGCATCAACTTCACTCTTAGGTTTTCCAAGAAAGTTCTTTAGAACTTCGACTACCATGTAGCCCTTGTTCACTCCATCTCCATCCATACTTACAAATGTACAGATTTTTTTGGAATTATCCTTCTTTTTGTTCGTTCACTACGTTGATATGACATTTTCCCACAGTGTATGCATCACACATGTCATAATTTTCTGTAGTTAACTTATGGCTTCTAGGTCCATATTTCCAAACAATATGAGGCTCTCTGTCACGAACTATAGTCCATATCTGATGCTTGTTCTCTGCGCTTTTTCTCTTTGCCTTATACTCTGGGAAAGCTGTCTTTCTAGCTGTATTAACATTGTAATAAATAGGCTCTATTCCGAACATTTCATAAACACATGCACTGATCATCCCGTTAAAGAAGTTTAGGATAGCTATTGTACTTGCGCTTGAATATTTTCCAGCAAACTTTTTGAGTGGTTCCTCAATTGCTATTTGCTGTACATCAACCTCTTCAAGAAACTTCATCTTTTTCTTAAATTCAGCTAATTTTTCAAAAATACTAATTTTGTTTTTGAATTTTATATAGTTAAGTTCCAATAGCTTTTCACCTGCCTCATCAAAGAGGGCATAGCCTATACAGCTTGTAGATACATCTAGTGCTAGAATCATAATTTAGATTTTATAAAACATAAAAAAAGCGCTCGAAAATATCAAGCGCTTTTCATTAATAATGCTGGGGTTGCATTAAACGTCTATGTCAAGATTAAACGTGATTAAGTTAGTGTAAGTTTTTTCTACTGGTCGATCAAGCTTCGCAACTGCAATCAACTCACTATTTTTGTTATACATACCAATTTCGGTTACATAAATAGAGTCAAACCCATTAGTACCATTTTGAAGTTCTTGCAAGTTAAAGGCAAGGTCCCAAGACGGGTTGGTTGAGAATGAAAACTCACCTGGCAACGCCAAACAAACGACAGATGTTCTGAAGTTAATGTTTATATCGGTATAAGTTAACTGAGAATTTGCTGAGCCGCCTGTGAAATAGACATTTGTAGTTCCAGAGTTAGAAGCGTTGGTATATTGATCAAACCCTTCGTTCCAAGGAATGTTGTTAACAATGTCTGGGTGCGTTAATACCATAAATCCTTTATCAAGAACTGCAAACCCAACTGGAATATCATAATTGTATCCCTGATTTGTAGTTGTAGGATAGTTTTCTGTAATTGATGTCACCGCTAAATTAACTCCTGACCATGGTCTATTATCTGTGTTGATGTCGGCAGAATCAACATCTGAATATGAATGTGCAGCTGGTCTATCAACAAAAGGTGAAACATTCCAGGTATTTCTTGGTGTAAATGTAGTTACACTAGGAGTTCCTGCATTTGTTGTTCCTGTTCTTGGTAAATTTACATCATCAGAAAAAAGAAAAGATATATTATCACCGAGTAATGTGGAGTTTTGAGATTTAGTTAGTTGTCCATAAGTAGATGAAACAACCGTCTTAGTTGAACTAGAGCCTTGAGGCACTGTAAAAGTAATACTTCTACCATCAATTATTTCACTATACTCCTCTCTAGGTATTGGGCAGATTACTATATTATCAACATTTAATTGCTGAAGTTCTGGGTTCTGCAAAGAAAGAGTTGACCCTGTAGCAAATTGAGCTGCTTCATGTGGTAGCCTAAAAGAAAGAAAGTAATTAGCTTCTTTGCTAGTAAGGTTAGTTCTATCACAAAGCGTGTAGGTAAGACCGCTTTCGCTTATCGCTCTAAAAGTGGAATTCTCTTGCTTTGTTGATATTAAACTTGTTATTGGTTTATATGGTACGTTTGCCATCTTTTTTTAGTTTTATAGTTTATGCTGTTGCAAATTGCTGACTTCCACCACCGCTAGTAGCGCCAAACACACCTGTAAACCTAACTGTATATTGAATTGCTGCAGATGTTTGGTTGGTATCTAATCCATACACAGTAAATGTAAGGGTTTTTGGAATGCTTGTTGGTTGAGACGGAAGTCCTAATGGATTATCTGCAATCCAGTTTCTTAAATCAGTTCTATATTGAGAAGGTATCCCTGTTTGATAGTCATAGTATCCATCTGAGTAGGAATTGTTTTTCTCGCAAAAAGTTACATAAAACTCACTTGAGTTTGGTTGAGGTAAGTGAAATTTTAAATAACTTGCCCCCTGCGAGCTATCAGATGTTAGTGGAACTACTATTTTGTTTCCTCCTATACTTATCGCATTAAGAGGGATATTAAATGAGCCCGTAGGTCCAGAAACTGTGTGTGGTTCTGAAAAAACAGTTCCATTACTCAGGTTAGTGGTAGTGAAATTTACTACCTGTGCCATTGGAAATCCTATATTTTGTGGGTCTTGATTTGCTGTTGCCATTTTGTTTTATTTTTTAATTATAAACCACCCAATCCTGCTACTGGTCCTATAAGTCCTGGAAGTGCTGGAAGGGTTCCGCCCCCTCCTGATGGAGGTATGATGTTTCCGCTTTCTGAAGAAGAAATATCTGGTAAATCACTTTCTCTAATAAGAAGCTGATCTCCATCAACATCTGTTGAATACTCGACATTAGTGGGAGTATCATCAAACACATAAGCAAGCAAGCTAGTTTGGGTATAGTTAGCTGTAGCCTTAAGGCATCCTTCAGCCTTACCTGTTACATCTGGAACATCTCCAGACTCTAATAAATAGGCATCAGAAAGTTGATAATTTGTGTCAGAATCAGAAAGTGCAAACTTTGTGATTTGAAACAAATCATCGCCTGCTCCATCAAACCTATTGTTATTTTCATTAAATAAGTACCTCCTACCTGTCTCTGTTAGGTAGGCTGTTGCGTAAACTGTATCTGCCGAAGGTATATATCCCATGTTCTATCTTTTTAATATAAATATCTCAATTTAAAAAAACTTAGAAATCTATTTCTAATTGGAAAGCTAAGTATCTTGATGAATTCTTTTTAATTGGAAATGTTGGCTTACCAACTGCAACCAATACGTTATTATTATTTAGAACCCCAACTTCTGTTATGTAAGTGTCTGTATCAAGCAATCCATCAAAGCTTGAGTTTTGCGAATTATTGTATTGAGGGTCTGGAAGCTGTACTGTCATTATAGACTTAAACACAGTCGCTCTTATAGATGCTTTTATGTTACCGAAGAAAAATGATTCATTCCCAAAGGTAAGTCCATAACTATCGTCATCGTTATTATCGTGAAATGTGTTGTCAAGAACATAAGTGCTTCCGCTTACATAGTCTTCTCTTGAGGTTATAAACTGAAAACCTGCTAAGTTATTAGGGTCAATCGTTAAACTTCCTGTAGAGCCTGTATATAAGCCGTTACCAGTTCCTCCCGAAGACATTAATCTCCATCCATCTGTTGGTATTGTATCTAAATCGACAGAAGGGCTAGTTGTCAAATCAACTTCATTTACGAGTAGCTGTACTTTATTTGCATTCCAACCAGTTCCAGAAAGGGCGCTCATATTACTAGAGTTTCTCATGTAAGGAAATGACGAAGAATTAAAGTATGCCCTAAGGTATTGAGGATTCCCAGAAGAGTCTTCAACTCCATCTATCCTCTGAATATATTGACACGGCAAAGATTGAGGGTATCCATAAGAACTACCTGAGGCGTATTCTGAATCACTTTCTGTTATATAAGTCACAAAGTATGTGTACCCGCTTCTAAGCACTCCTGTTGAATTATTTGTATTAAGAGGTGTCTTAGGAACAGTTGTTGATTCCACGGTTAATGGGGGGAGGGTGTATGATCTGTTAGACTTATATGTCAACGCTGTTAGTAATTCAGCATCTGTTATCACAATAAGTTTTAGTTTATGATAAACTCTACCTACAACAAAATTTTGAGCCGAATTTCCATCTCTAAGTTCTCTATATGTTGTCTGAGCTGCTGCATCAAATATTGTCGAGCCTGCAGAATCACTTAACTGTATTCCATAAGAAGTTTCTGTTCCTATATTTCCAGGGTATCTGTGCCACTTTACATTTGGAATATCTATTACAACACTTTTTTCAACAAGCTGTTCTGCATACGTATTTCCAGTGTACTCATTTGTGTAATGAATAACTCCAAGCTGTCTAGTCTCATCTTCAAATCCAAGATATTGCTTAGTTCCGTTGTATTCTATAGAGCCATATGTGGTATAACCACTTATTGAGGCGTCCGTACCTTCAACAGAGCTTGTTCTTACTATGTTCATATTCCACACTCTAGTGTTAACTGTTGCAGCAGAACCGTAAAAATCTTCAACTCCATTAAATGGATAGAAATAAGTATTTAAAACTTGAGATGATGTTGTGCCTGTTCCTCCAAAATTAGGAACCTCCCTATCAAGAGTTACTACTGAAGTTCCAGTGTCAGCCGTCATTACTCTGTACCAAAGGTCGTTAATTGACTTTCCTGAGTTAATTAGCTCAGATGAATCATACACAAACCCACTTGCCTGAACTGGCTCCCAAGGTATGTAAATTAGATCACCAGCAACAGGAATATATCCAGTTCCCCCTCCAGCAAGAGTTATTTCATTTGTCCCATCTGGAGTATATGTGGAGTAGTCTATTGTGTTAGAACCAATATATTCATCTGAATCAATCGCCCAAGAATTTGTTGAGCCTGTGAAAAATCCAGTAGAATCAGTGCTTGCTGTTATTATCTGTGTTGCAGAACCAACTGTAATAGGAAATGCATTGGAGCCATCAAAACTCGTTGGCGTTGCAAATCCAGGAGCTGAGTCCTTAGGGCTTAGTACTCTGTTGCAGCAGTCAATATCATACGCCCCAGTTCTATCAATGCCATAATCTATCTCTCTATCAGATACAATTGCATTATTAAACGTAAGCTGTCCGAGGGACAGAAGTTGTCTCCCAGCATCGGTAAGTTTTATGTTGATGAACGTTGTCGGCTCTTTTGGTAAATAACTCATCTGAATATTTTCATATAAATAGACTGATAAAATTTATTTAATTCACATCGAAAAATAAATAGTTTTGATCAAAAAGAATTTTCACATTTACATTCGAAAACTTTTTCACTAATATTTATTTAAAAAGCGCTTTATGGCAACACCAGCAGAAACAGCAACCACTATATCTTTAGCATTCAGTCCAGGGGAACAAATATTGTTTGCACCAACTGGGTCTGAGTCTATTTTTACATTTGGTGATTATAGAGTAGAAAGAGATGGTGGGCCAGATATATTAACTGGCACTTCTCAGAATTTGCAGTTTACGCCATTCTCTACGCTTAACAACTTAGGTGCATCTGGATTCAGCCCAAATTTTTCAGTATCAGTTCAGAACAACGAGCTTAAACCAGTACATAAAGACCCATACAGCTACACCTATTTTGGCTCATTCTACACTGAAGTTGCAAACGCAATAAACAACGTAATTAATGATTTTCCTTATGCAGCTCTTGCATACGACAGTTTTGAGGGGGATACGATTATAGATTACAGCCAGACATTCAATAACATAACTGGACAGAAACTTTCTACTTTTAAAGTTCCGCTAGATGTAGTAACAAATCAAGGGTTTATACTATTCGGCTCTGGCTCTCCAATTAACAATGCAGTAAGCTTAATGACAAACACAAATATGTTTGAAATTCAACTTAGTGGAGCTACAACTGCAAAGACGGATTCTTATGAAATAAAGTCATATTCTTTTACAGCTGGTACTACAAATATATTAGAGTTTGAAATATACGGGCACTTGTTTGAGGATGCTACAGAAGCATATACTGGACAGACTAATAGCAAATTACCTCTTTATATAAGACCCTCAAGAAAGAGGATGACAGAGTATAATAGAAGTATATCAAGAATAGAGAAGCAATTACTTGGCTCTGGTCTTCTTGATATTCCAGATGTAGATGACGAAAAAAGAGAATGGACATATAGGGTTCCGTGGCCTAGAACAATTGACGGATTTAACCCAGACACAAGAGGTGCAAACTTTGAGACTTTTAAAGATAATGTATTACTTCTTGCTGGCAATGTAGATATGGATAAGACTGACATCATGTTAAAGACTATGTTGCCAGACAACTATCTTCAGTTTGATTCAGATCAGCAGATATACAAAAAATTAACTTCATCATATGCTAAACAATTCGATGAGATCAAGAATTTCATTGATAACATGGCGTATGCTCACACTATCACATATAATGAGGAAGAAAATATACCTGACAAATTCTTGGTTAAACTAAGTAATTTGTTAGGATGGAAGCTTTCTAGTACTTTTAACGAGATAGACTTGTTTGATTACTTAGCAAATGATCAAGACTTACAAGGAAATCAATATGCTTATTACAACATAGAGCTGTGGAAGAGAATTTTAATTAATATAAATTGGCTATACAAGAGAAAAGGTACTAGAGATGCGCTTCAGTTTTTATTTAAACTAATGGGTGCTCCAGACTGTCTTATAGTATTTAATGAATTTATATATGAAATTGATTCTACTTTATCATCTGGCACAACAGTTCCAATAGGAACTCCTCCAAGTAGTCTTAAGACAAATCCTAGAGGCTACCCAAACTATGAGTGGAGTAATTTAGAGTTTCAAGAAGGAGGTTTAGGAAGAGGTACTGGTCAGGCGTACATAAATCAGTGGGAACCAGAATTTAATCCATTAAAAAAGGTAGATAACATCAAAGTTCAGGTTGGAGATACTGGATTTACTGGGAGTGAAAACATAATGAACACCAAGGAGCTTTGTGCAACTTTGGACCCTGCTAACGCAATTGAGTGTGACGTTTTTGATTGGTATAAGCTAAGTGGTACTTGCTGGGTTTGGGGAAGTTCTGCCCCACCATTTAGTGCAAATACAGTTCCGTTCGAATATGCTATTGATGATTGTGAATTTGTTAATCCAGATAGAATTACTGGAATGACGTTCAATGATTACATGGAGTTTATTTACACATCAAACATTGACCCTACGAATAGAAAAACTAATGACCAGGGACATACGATGTTTACATATCCTGAGCTGAAGAAGATTTATATGAACTATTATTTGTTAGCCGAACCTCAATCAAATAGGCTAACAATAAAGAAGCTTGAGGCATTTCTTGATCTTATGGAGGTTAATTTCCAGGATTATCTACTTCAACTTATACCTGCTACAACTATTCTTGAATGTCAAGGGACTACATACAGAAACACTGTATTTCATAGACAAAAATTTGTTTACAAGGACGGTATAAACAAAGGTTCAGAATTTCAAAATTCTTTACCTCCAGATATTAGGCCAGGTGTAACACCTATAAAGGTAACCTCTAAAGTTAATGATTTCCAAAAAGCAACTATTAATCCGATAGTCATAAATTCAGACGTTAGTCAAGGAATAAGATCATCAGTTAACGCAATAGAGATAAAAGGTTATATTAACGTAAATAATATAGGTACAGGTATTGAAGGTTTCGATGTATCTGGAGATATTAATCTGCCGAGCGGAAGTTCTAGTCTATCTCTGTCAAACGCCCCAGTTAGAATATCTCAACCAGCAAATCTAGCAGGGCTAAGCTCATAATGTAATAATATATAAATGATAATAAGACAGTCCATACAACAAACAACAGGAACAAGCAATGATGTAGTGCAAGCTTTTTACCAAAACATCTTTGTAAGATACACAGAAGTATCTATTACACCTGCTATATTTGATGTGCCTGAGTACACCACTCTTGGTGGCACAACAGATTACTATGGACAGGACCCTAAGGCTATATTTACAAATCTAGTAAAGCCTTTTATTAGGTTTAATTTTTCTGAAAACACATCCAGTTTCGGTAATAATGTAAAAATAATACATGACATATATAGGGTAGATTGGGAGAATTTCAAAATGGCTACTGGAAGGTTCAAGGTTGAGGGCGAGGAGAATGTTCAGAATCAAAATACTATTACCGAGACTATAGAGGAAACTGATGACAGCGGTAATGTTAGCAGGAAAACGATTACAAGAAATATTACTGAGACAAAAAACACAGTTAGATCAAAAGATTCTTCTATTGGAGGTGATTCGTGTGATGTTAATAGTGAAGGCCAGACCATAGATACTTCAGCTCCAATGGTTGATGATGCTAATATATTTGATTCCATGAAGGACTCTTATAGAGCGACAATTCAAGATCAGTTATCAGAACCAATATACACAATTACAGCAGATACAACAGGTATTACTACAAGTGTATATGATTTTCAGCCAGATCAGTATATAAAAAATCTTGGTGACTTTAAGACAGAGCTATTTCAAGATCGTGCACAATACTTTGTTGATACAAGATTTGAGTTCAAATTTGCAACTCCTGAACTTAGTAATTTCATAACTATAAATGACAATGGAGATGTTGTTGATGGTACATATAGTGCTATAAAAACTGGAACTACAGAGACTACTGGAGGAACAATTGATAGAGGTGAGTTTGAAGGCATTTCGTTTAAAGGAGATGATTACTTTACATATTTTACTGTTCCAGATAAGCCAACATTTGAATATCCAACTCCAGAAGGACAAATAGATACATTCACTCCAGAAATATACTGGACAAACGGAGAGAATGATATTGATGAATATTTAGTTCAAGTTACATATAACACTGGAGATACTGCATTTACTGGAAGTGTGTTTTCTTATGTAGTTCCTAGATGTGACGAATTAAAAGAAGAGGCTACAAACATAAGCAAAAACTCAACTAACGATTTTGAAACCACAAAAACAATAAGAAAATATCAACTTTCTCTTAAGTCAAATAGCTGCGCACTTTATAGGGTTGGTAATGTTAAGACTATTACGAATATATTTGGCGTCAAACAGAATGTTGTCACCTTCTCTGATCACAAGCAGATATGTACTCAAATAGAACCTATTAGGTCATATGTGTTTGTTGAAAACGATAGCCCTTACGTAGAAGGTATAGCTGGCCTCACCAGCCCTCCTTCTCTAATCGCAGAAAACCCTCTTGGGGAGTATGTACTTAGTGGAACAGTTTCTGGCTCTACTATAGAAGGAGCTACAATGCAGCTTATATATCCTAACGGAAGCTTTGTGACAACTCTGACTGATAGTGGTGGCACATTCTCATTCGACAGTCTTGAAGATGGTGAGTATACTCTTAATACAACATACAGAGGTTATGCATCAGATAGCAGAACTATCAATATTACTGAAGACACTGGAGTATTCATAGAAATAGAAATAAGATGGGATAATGAATTTGATATTTGGGCTGTTAAAGAAAATGACATAATTAAATATTAAGAAGACTATTTATAAGAAACTAATTAAAAGATGACTGGCGAATTAATACCTACTGGCATAACCTTCGGAACAGGGAGGAAATCTATAAACACTTCTTTTAGTGGAACTGCTGAATTGAATAATATTCAACTTGACCCAGGGGGTGATTTTTCTGGTGGTACTGGAGGTGGTGTCATCTACTCAGGTGGAACTGATCTTTATGACATATTTGGCTCAGGAGGTGGTTCTGGAGATATTACCAGAGTTCAGCCAGGAACTAACATCACAACTGGAGGTACTGCGAATTTACCGATCATAAGCTTGTCTGACGATATTATAATAAATTCAATATCAGCAACAACAGTATCAGGAGGAACTATTTATTCTGGAGATACAAATCTTGAAAATATATTTTTAACTATTTCTAACACAAATTTTATACCACTTAGCGGTACAGATGGTGTTAATATTGTAACAGGGGATGTTGAATTTGATGATGACTTTGGGTTAACTTGGCACACTGGCTTAGATTCTATTGTATACGGAAGCGCAACAGGCTTAATAGAGGTGAACTCAAGTTTGGGGTTTGACTTCTCAACTGGAGCTATATTATCTGCAGGAACTGATTTATATAGTATATTCTGCACTGATTGCAGTACAGGAACTACAGCTTCTGAAACAACATTTGACTTTAAAGCAGTTGGTGGGGCACTAGACTGGGATGTTGATGGAAGTTCTTTGAATGCTAAATTTGTAATTACCGCAAATACTACTTTAAATGTTGTTAATGTAAATTCTGGTGATTTTGGTACTCTTAAAATAACTCAAGATGTAGCTGGGGGTCATGAATTAACATTTGGTGTTGGTACACATAAAGTTGTGAATGGAGGTAGTGGTTCAGTATCACTTACATCAGCAGGAGGAGCAATAGATGTTATATCATTCTTTTATGATGGAACCGAATTTTTATGGAGCCCAGGATATAATTATACTTAATAGCAGTTGATGTGGGGTGAAAATTCACATTTTTATATAAACAACAAAAATAGGTGAAAGCTTTATCTTTTCAACTAATTCCGATAGAAGTGCCACACCTTACCCCATAGCAAGCATGTTATCAGGTAAAAGTTTTAGGCGGGACTTTGGAGGTGGGACTAGATCAATCGCTTCTGGCCCAACAAAAATTTACTCAGATTCAGGTGGTACAAAAATGTTCTACTTTCTTTTGATAGAGCTAAAAAAACAACCCTTAAAGAGTTCCTCCGTTGGCTATCTCAAAGAATGTTTGAGCATTATTAATACTTGTCCTCTGTTCTTTAATATCAACCTCTCCGCTACTGAACTGCTTCTTTCTAGTAAGAAGATTATATTGCCTAAATAAGTTTCCGTTTTCATCGAATATAGAATACACACCAGTCTCAAGGTCTCTTGTAGAATTACCATAAAGAGCATATGATAACGTCTTGATAGACTGGTCCACCATTTCAACCTCAACCATAACTGGGTCAAAAAAAGTGTTAGATAATAGTATTTCTTGACCAGATTTTCCGAGATCAGGACTTATCTCACTTGTAATAAGACTTACTTCATCTGGCGTAAGTGTTAGGAATAGTTGATTTCCGTTTGGGTCAAGCACATAATTTGTTGAACTTGCGTTAGATGTGTTGTTACTTGGGTTTACGCTAACTAAGTCTGAACTTGTAACAATTCTATGAAAATTTTTAATCTTATTACCGTTGTCATCAAAATACTCAATTTGATAGCCTACAAGACTACCTGAACTCTGAAACTGGAGCTTTGGTATGATTATACCTTTTTTAGATAGCTGTATCTCCTGATCATTATTGGTAATAACAAATGAACAATCGACTATTTGCGTCTGAAATGTTTTTGGTCTAATTAGTATAGAATAAAAACCAAGTCTATTAAATATTGATGCTGGAAGTCTTAACTTATAGGCTCCGTCCGCTCCAATCATTTTTCTAAGCTCATTGTTGGTAACCGTGTTGTACATCGGTTGAAACTGAGTGTCACCGAGCGTTTCTCTGTCTGGAGCATATGAATATAGGATGTCAACATCATTAAAGTCAACATCAGCTAATTTAACCATTCCGTAAGTTCCTACTGCCATAACATCTTTTGTTTAATATAAATATTCTTAGAAAAAAAATAAAGATTAACGATCTACTCCAAGTATAGTATCTATTAGTGTAAATCCAGAATCGTCATCTGAATCGTCATCCGAATCATTATTGAAGTTAGTTCCTAGCAAGTCAATATTAAATGATGGTAGTAAATTGACGTCTGGGGTATCATCATCTTCATTAGACTGGCCTCCACCTCCTAGTCCGCCTAAGTCAATAGGAGCTTGTAGATCAACATCAGGAATTAAAGCTCCAGGCTGATTTTCTGTATCTATTGTTGTATTTACATTTTCATCTAACTCTAAGTTTAGATCAACAAACCCTTGTAATATTGTGTGTATTCTTGCCATATTAATTTCTTGTTTGAGCACCTGGGTCAACTCCTCCTATTACTGAGCCTGTTCCTGTTCCTGAGCCTCCTCCAGAGCTTATTGGTCCTGATGGCTGGCTTGGCTCAGGTTCTCCAGCACCTGGCTCAGGCTCACTACCGCCAGAGTCATCTCCTGAATCATCATTTATACCTGGTGGTATTATAATTTCTACATCAATAACTTCAAAATCACCGCCATCATCTCCATCATCGTTATCACCACCCAAATCAAGCTCTGTTATTGGGTCTAAAGGAGCTATTATTTCTGGTAGGTCTCCAAAATCATTACCACCCCCATCTGGCTGAAACTCTTCGATTATAGCCTGTATGTTATCGAAAAAAAACTTTTGCCTATCCATCATTCCAGAGCTTCTCTTTATGTGAACTGGTACATAATAGCTTTCGTCTGTACTATATGTTGTTAAGGCAGAATAAACTCTAAAATTCCTAGTACCCTGATCAATACTTTGCGGCAAATAGTTAAGGTACTTTCCAAAAGAAACTCCATCATAATTATAAACCATATTTTCTACAACTGTTATACCAGTTGTTCCAGTTAGCGCCCCAACTATAGCTGTACCAGATGGAACTTGATTGTTTATAACGCTTGATTCGTAGTATTCATTAAACACAGTAGCTATCTTCAAATCACTATTCCATATTTCAGCAAATTCAATAGTCGTTGTACTGGCAGTTAAATAAGAAAAGAAATCATTAATTATTCTCTCGTTGTTTTCATCATTTAAAAAACCTCTAATATTATCTTCATTAACAACTCCGCCACCTAATCCTTGGATATTATTTACCTGATACTGGTTAATATCCTGAAGAGCTGAGTCAGTTGCTATTTCTGGAGCTGTTGTACCAGAAGAAAACCTTGGATTAAGTAATATAGTGTGCCTTTGAATCATTATTTGTTAATATCTATATTGAAATAATCTGCTTTAGAGATAATGTGATCAGCCTGAAGCGTTAGTACATCAAGATCATCAAGAGTGGTTTCAGAAGAAGTTCCTCTATTCCAAGGGAATTCGTTGATTCCTATGGCATCAAACCATTCTCTAACCTCAGTGTTAGTAAACTCTGCAGTCTCTGGTCTAACATCTCTGATTTTATTTATCATAGGAGAAGTTAAATCACTACCAAACAAGACTTTGTTTTGATTAATTGAGTCAAAGAAAGATAGCTCAAAAAAATATGGGTTGATTTCTTGCCTAACAATAGGTTGTATTTCATCATCCTTATCTATTTGAATGTATTCATACACCTCGTTTGTTCTCTTGATAAAGATTGGAATATGGAAGTCGTGTTCTGGAAATCTTTTTTTAACATTTCTGTCATCCCATACAAAATCCCAACACCCTGGGGCTACTAGCTCAGCCTCAACGTATATCTTAAGTTGTTGTATGTTATCAATCGGTTCCATTTGTTATAAATAGTAGCTATTAAAATTTAGGAAAGCACCTTAGACATCTCTATAATATCATAGCAATTTATTATTTGAGAAGTAAGAGGGTTTGGTCTAAATTGAGGCGTAAATGCTGGGATTCTTTCATTCTTAGCTTGAGCATCTGTATAACCTTGAACATTTGCTGCTATAAAGGCAAGGCCATTTAAGTAATATCCATTAGAATCAAAATCATATGTACTAACGTTACAAACAGATGAGTCATTACTAGGAAGCGATGGAGCATCAACGTCTCTAATAGGCGTAACTAGGTAATAGTCATTTCCAGAAGTAGATGCAGCTAACGACTGAGCTGGAACGGTTACGCTTTTATAACCCCTCTTATTAATTCTAAATAAATAATTAGCTACTGTATTGTTATTATCATTAGCATATAACCTAATTTCAAAAGGAATTTGATCTGTTATTTCAAAAACTCTTCCATTTGGATAATCTGGGGTATTATCATTTCCTTGCAAGGCCGTTTCAGGATTTAGAAGGCTAGACCCTGGAGCACTAGGTATCCAACCATTTACACTATTGGCTGGATGCTTGGCCGTAAGGGTAACTTCTGGACCACTCCTACTTATGTTAAATATCCTATCAACACCTATGTCATCAAAAGCGCTTTGAAGTTCATTTTCAAATTCCTCTGCAGCAAGTCTTATAGGACCTATTTCAACTCCATTAATAAAGAACGTGCTATTATAAACATTAGTTACAAAAAAATTACCAGCACTAACCTCTTTAAAGTTAAATACCGCTTGTTCTCTTGGTAAAGTGTCATGATCTACGTATTTAGTCTCAATATCTAGCGTTATAGTTTGTCCTGCACCAAAAAATTGTTCACCAAGAGTAACGCCTGGTATAATGGGGAGGGTTGTTGTATCACCACTGTTTATAATTTCTAACTCAAAGGTATCGTTTGGATAAAATCTGTAATTTTGCTGAAATTGACCTATTCCTCCAGCACCAGGTCTTCCTCCAAATGCATTAAGTTCTACTCCAGGTATTCTTGGAGCAAGGCTTTCTTCTTGACTTGATGGGTTGGTAACAGGAGTTATGTTTTGAATAATCTTTTGAAAATTGAAGTTTACGTATTTCTTTGGCGTCTGGTCAATTATACTTACAGTTGTTGATGGTATGTTAACCACTCCGTTATTTAAAGTTACGTTAACTGGGTTGGTAAGATCAAACTTAGCAATTTCTATACTTTTCTCAACAATAAAATCCTCAAGAGAATCAAATGGTATAGTTTTATACTGCTCTCCAACAGACCAGTTAAGAGTAACAGGGAATGTTGTTCCAGGAGTATTAAAATCAACGCCAGGAGCTGCATCTGTATAGGTCTCTACGAAAGATGAAGCTAAATCAATTGTTACGCTTTCATTACCAAATACACTTGGCTCATTGAGGTAAACTCGTATATCTGTACCATTCCCTTCAATCAACGTATATGCAGACCTCTCAAAAGAAACATTTCTTGTTTTAATTTCCTCTATCTGAAGGGGTTTTTTAATCCAATGCTTATTGTAGAAAAATGGAAAGTCATTCTCTATTGTTGCAAATTGTCCATTAAATCCTATATCAACTGTTTCTGTTCCATAATCAATAAAATCACCATCAGCTCCATAAAACACAAGTTGTTGTTCAAAAACTTGATCTGCTGTATTAACTCCGTTCCCTTCAATTTTAATCCAAATAGAGTCTGATAACTGATAGTTGTCAAGCTCGATAATATATTTACCATCTTGTTTTCCGTATACGTTAAAATCACCGTACCCAAGAGAGTTTGTTGTTGTTGCGTAAACTTGACTTGTTAGGCCAGAGTCTGAGTACACTCTAATAGGGAGATTGTCGCAATCAATTACTGTAGAATCTACTATACCATATATCCTAAAGCTTCTAGATTCATTTCTCTCTTTTCTAAACTGTTCAGCAAGATCAAAGTTGTTATCATATTTTTCTTTCTTAATCTGCTTAAACGTCTTTTGTAGATTAACATTAAGAAATATGTCATCTAGACCTTTAGCTAAAAAATCTTCACTACCTAATACTATTTTCTTTTTATCATCCATAATTAGATAATTTCAATGGGCAATCCTTGTAGTCCATCATTAAACGATTCTCCACCACATATTGAGGAAATGGGTGAGCCTTGAAATCTGATCGCAAACAACCCACCGTTATTATTTGTGTTTGGTGTTTTAAATAAAGCTCCATCCATTTTTACAGAACTTTCCCACTTACTTCCACTTCCCCCAAATGTACCACTCGTATCACAACTTTGGTTGTTCTCATTGTATTGAGTTCTTAGGTTCGTATATATAGAAACCAGATAATAATTAGGAGGAGTAGTATCTGCAGCAACTGCTGTAGAACCTATTGTATAGTCATAAAAAACAGAATGAGATGAAGGAGTCCAAGCAGAGCCATCATCTTTTCTGTGAGTAATGTTTATAAATCTCATTGTATAATTTGCAGTATTATATTTACTGGTTCCAAAATCAAAGTTAGAATTACCTGGTAATTCAATAACAAGATTATCCAACGCTATGTTTGTTGCATCGAATACAAAAGATTCTCCAGGGGCTAATTCAACAGCCGTCCCTGGTATTAACACATCTATATTACCATTGTTAGTTATTTCAATTTGTAAAAACTGATAGTTTTGTGAGCCATGTATTCCTCCTACAGCTCTAGAAAAACATTCTTCTCTATCGTTAGGACCTGAGTTTTTAACTGCAGATTTAATCCTTCTAGTGTTGCCACCTCTTTGGTAGTATATTGACTGAAATCTATAAACAGCAGATGTAGGAATAACTTCTGGTTCAATGTCATTTCTTTCCTTCGGATTAACCAGTCTATACAAATCAAGCGAGCCTTCTGAAAAAGTTGCATCATCATCTAGTGCAAGAGCTAAATCACGATCTTCGATATTGTAAACATCAATAAATTGATTTTGAGCACCGACAATTATACCCTGACCTTCCTCTCCCAAAGAAAGAACACCTGGACCAAAAGCAGAGCTAAGCGTTGTATTTGGAGCTACTGAAGGTGGAAATATTGCATCTCCCCAAGGGTTTATAGAAATTGGCGGCCAACCTTCGGGCTTTAACCAGTATCCATACCCGCACTCTACTCTTTGATACTTCTCTCCATTTAATACACTTGACGCCCCTGGGTCAATCGGGAAGGCTGGATTAGATGGTTCATAACCATTGGAATACTTTTCATTCCAAGCAACTCCTCTTTCGTATTTGTATATATAACTCCTTGTTACTTCTTTTGAAAATCTATTTCTAATCCAGGCTGAATTTGTACTACTAAACTGAACTCCATAGCCTCCTGTATTGGCAGCACTATTTAAAAACAGAGGAAAACCTATTTCGTCACCATCTTTATACAAAGGCTGCTCTAAGAATGCGTTGTTGCTAGAGTTTGTAAGCCTTGTGTTAATATCTCCTCTGTCAAAATTTGGGTCAGATGGTCTTTCAGGAATTCTATATGGCTCTGGATAATTGTGGTCCCAAGGTCTGTCGTATGGCGGAGACACTAAAGGAGATACGGTAGTGTTTTTTCTATCTGAAAGCTCCCCTCTATTTAAGTGATAATGATCTCTACCCACCCATCCTGGTGACGAAAAACCCCAATCTCTTTGAAAGCCAGTTGTCCTAAATGTAGTAGAAGGCTGGTCGTAGTACATCTTCATCTGATAACCCGCAAGCCACACGCCTTTTTGCGAAGGGAAATTTATTGGAGCACCGTTTGCATTAGTTCTGTAACCATTAGGGTCATACATATTTGCACGAAGCTTAAATGCTTTAAATCCATGGTTGAAAAAACTTGCTCGTCTCTTAAGTTGTATAAACTCACTCCCCCACTGAAGCGTTTGATCTTCGTCTTTATCATAAATGTCTTGTATTTCTACAATTGGAATATTGGTTGTGGGGAACCCTTCCTTAGACATATCTCTCACATCAACATTAAGAGACGGAGCAAAATTTAAGAGTTCAGCAGAGCCTAACAAATTACCTTTATAAGCCATTGGTGCTACATAATAAGTAGCCCACTTTCTAAGATCATAATTAACAGTAACATTCAACTCCGTGTATCCAGTCTGAGTATTCCCCCACGCAGGCACAACATCAATTGGAAATTGTTTAAATGAAAAACTAGGAACTGAATCCACTACAACATCATCACCAGTTCCTGGAGGAAATGGATAAAAATTAAGCGCTATTTCATCTTTAGTAAGCCCTTGCTTAAACATATCTACTTCAAACACAACAATCTGAGTTCCTATTGGAGCATCATAAATAATAAACTCTCCATTCTCATTTGTTGTAGTTACGTACTTATACTGATCTGGAACTGTTGTAAACTGAGATGCTGATCTTAAGTACTGAGTATCAGCGCTAAATGATTCTATGTTAAAATACTCGGAAGGGTTTGTGTTTTCTCTAAGATTAAGAAAAAGTCTGTCTCCATTTTCAGAAATAGACGAAGACGTTGGGTATTCTTCAGAGGGGTTGAATATGCCTATAGGAACATTCCTAAGAGGAATCTTTATAGGGTTCCCTTCAATATCTTTTATTGTTTGAAGTGCTGTGAGTCTACCAAACACAACTCCTGTATCAGCTTCTTGAGTTGGTATACTATTAACTAAATTGTTATAAATGTCTAGTGTATCAAGCGTTCCATAACTTCTGTTTAGCTTTACATTCACAAAGAAATCATCAATCTCTTGGTAATTAGAAAACACGAACTCACAATGCCAAGGCGTAGTTGTTGACACAGAATTTGGCTGTATCGCCAGAGTTCCACTACCATTAGGGTCAAGCGCACTTACTCCTCCATTGGGAGAGAGAACTGTCTGAATAGCTTTAGTTAAGCCTGACTCAATCTGCCTAATCCTTTCTTCTTCAATAATTGTAGAATAATCCTCAGTATAAGAATATCCAGTTAAATAATTATTAGTATATGAGGTGACAGGCACATAGTTGTTGTCGTCATTAAGAGTCCATATGTTTTCGCCATCAAAAGTGGAAGCTCTAACTGGTTGATTAAGAGAATTAAGCTCTACTATGGTTGGAGATATATTGGTAGAGTTTTCATCAATACTGTTAGTATTTTGGACGTATACATCTAAGTGTGTACTAAAGTACATTAGAGTGGTGCCGCTAGTAAACTGCTTTAACTGTATCTCTTCCCTTTCAAAACTCATGAAAACCCTTTATTCTAAATATAGAAAAAGAAAAATCTGAGATAAATAGTTAATCCCAGATTTTTCCAAACTAATTATGTATTGTAATTATATTGCAGAGGATGTGTTAGGAGTTCCTGCTGCTGTTCTTATCAAAATATCCTGTTCTGGAAATCTAACTTCAAACATAGAAGTTGGTGTTCCTTGTATTGCATTGTCTATATATGCAAAACGAGTTCTAAAAGACCCAGTGTTTGGATTTTGAGTTCTCTCAAAAGTTGCCTGAGAGTGTCTAGTGTTTGAATAGCTTCCGCCTTCCATGTTGTATATCCTAATATCTACAACATTTATAATGCCTGGAATATCTCTGAGCATATCAGTTATATGAGAAACGTAAATATTTTGATTCATTTGCCATTTTTCAACATCAAAGAAATCTCTAATTTCACTTATAGCTCTTGACTTAACTTCGCTAACATTAAAAGTCTTATCAACAAAAAGATCGACTTCAAGCTGAAGGTTTACAACTTTCCCATCATTTATTTCAACATAGTCATTTATCATTCTAAATGGAACCATATATCTCTGAATGTTCTGCTTTATTATACTTGTAGATACATCAAGAAGTTTTCCTCCACCATCTCTAGTCAAAACGTACATCTTGACTTTGTTATCCTCTACTTTGCCAAATATCCTAAATGGTGCTCCAAATTTTCCTGGCATCTGAAATGCCCTAGCAACATAATCATCTAGCGTAACAGCTCTTTGTTGAGATGCGAAATTAGCTGCTATATAACTCTTAATTTCTTCAACACTTGGAAGCCCGACCCCACCAATAGCAGGTATTGGGTTATTTGCTCTAGTTGAGGAAAGCACAGACTGAACAAGATCGGCATTAGACCCTAACGATAAACTTCTAATATTAGAAACTTCATTAAGGGTGTTTGCACCCACATTACTAAGAGGTCCTCCACCCGCTCTATATCGTATAAAGATAGTTGAATTAGATGGCACTTGTACACCCAAGGCTGTATTGTTGAGTATCTCTGAAACATCAAGATTATTTGAGTCGGGGCACTTAGTGGTATTTGTAAGACTGCTAATGTACGCTTCATAAGCATCATAATCCTTAGTTCCTCCACCAAAAGTGAGTCTGCATGTGCCGTCAGATAAGAACTCCTTTTCAAATCTTTGTTCAACTTCTACATATCTTCCAGTTTTAACTCCGTTAACATCGTTTACAGTATCATCATCAAGAAATATTTTATCAGTAGGAAGTGAGTCTACTTCATAATACTTGTTGTCAAAATCATTGAATTCTGCAAAACTTGGAGTCCTTTGTATTCCAAGGCCATTTAATATAATTACATCAGTAACTTCAAGAACATTTTTATCTGGAAGCTCTACTTGATAAAATGGCTTAGCTTGATTTGCTGGAATTTCGACTTTAAAAAGTTTGGTTACCCCAGCTTTAATCTTTTCTCTCTTAATTATTCTGTACCTAACAAGGTCTTGATTACCGTTAAGTATTGGCTCGATAGTTCTATTAGCAATCCCATCAGCACTAAAGTCGCTTGCAAAATTTACTTCTTCAGTAGTTTCAAAGGTTTGTCCAGCGCCTCTAATCCTCATGCCTGGTCTATACAAGGGTAGGTAAGAAGAATCTGGGCCATCTGCTGTAGGTGGCACTTCTATAACAATATCAGCAACTGTTACTGCTGGCCTAACGCCAGGTGGGTTGTATCCAAATGTCTTAGCAAGTCTATAAACTGACTTTCTTTCTTTAACACCGTCAAGAAACAGCTCGTTGTACTTCTTATCTGTGGCATATGATAATAGATCACCCACATAAGCATTAAGTTCAAGCAATGCCATCCCAGGAGACGCTACGTTGAAGTCTTGCCATTGCTCTGGAAAGAATGTCTTCAAATAATTGATTAGATCGCCTCTAATAGAGGTAAAGTCTCTGCTTAAGTAGTTTACTGTAACTGTTTTTTGCGCCATCTTTTAAATATTAAAAATAAGTATGATCGTCTCCGCCTACTTCTCCAGGCTCGACAGGAACAACTACGCTAACAGTGTCTTGGAGTCCTCCTAGTTCAAGTATTCTGTAGGCTATTTTAACTTCTAATAAGTTTTGTTGCTCGGTAAATGTGAATATAATCTCATCAATATCAACCTGAGGTATGTATTCGCCAATCTTTTCTATGAGTTCTTCTCTAAGCCTAGTCTCAGAAATATCATCCCAAGGTTCAAATATATAGTCCCATAGCGGAGAATATAGATTATTACGCATAACTCTATTTCTTCTCTTTGTAGTTAAAAGAGAGATTAAGTCTGTTTGTATCGCCTCTACTGTTGTATTGTTAGAGAAAAACACACCACCCTCTGTGGTCTCCTTAAATGGGAATTTAATACTAATCGGCATATCACACTTTTGTTTAATATAAATATGATGACAAAAAAAATAAAGGCCCCAAGAGCCCTTAAAAAAGAAATATAAGAGTATTTATAAGAAAACAGTCTTATGGGAGTTTTTAGAGTATATCCAAGGAAGAGCAATACAATAGCAAGCGGAGTTTATCAAATATACAACTCTGGACAAAATGCTGTTACCGATCTTTGGTACGGTGGTGGCGGAACTGATACTGCACTTGCAAGGAGAAATTCTGTCAGTAGATTTATTGTTGACTTTGATCTTACAGAACTTATTCAAAAACTTTCTGAGAAAGAAATAAATGGTGATCTTGTAAGCTCATACAGACTTAAGATGACAAATGCAATACCAGGAGATAAAATATTAGAACCTGAATACGAATTTGATAAACTTGACAAAAGAGTTGCTGCATCATTTGATCTCATAACATTCCCTGTAAACAAGGAATGGGACGAAGGTAGAGGGTACGACATGTTCCAAGAAAATTACCTTGTAAAACAGAGAGGCAATCCAATAATCACTGGATATTCTAATTGGAACTTTGCAAAGCAAACAGTAGCTTGGGATGTTCCAGGTGTCTATTTCGACCCAACTGGCTCAACGTTTTCTGGCTCTGTAGTGCAAAGTGGAATTACTTTTGAGACTGCATCTATAAATACTGGACTTAACTCTGCTACTAATTTTGGATTTATAACTTCAGCAGCCACAACAGCAGCTACAACAGCTATTTCCGCAACTACAATAGGAAATGATGTATTTGTTTCATACAACCCTCTAAGCGGTGTTGTATCTACAGAAGACTGGTATAATTCAATAATAGCAACTTCTTTCAGCGGATTTGGTATTACTGCTTCTGGTTTTAGTGCAACAACATTTATAGGTACAGGTACTGATGCATTCTATTTATCTGCAAACACAGCTGTAGATAATATAAACTTCTATTCAACACAGCATTTTGATATTGGTAATGAAAATATAGATATGGATATTACTGATATTGTAAATGACTGGCTAAGTGGTGGTAGTGAAAATTATGGATTAGGAGTTGCCTATAGAAGGGATTATGAGCTTATGAGTACTGATACAAGGTATGTAGCTTCGTTCTATACAGAAAAGACAAACTCTTCATTCAAACCTTATATTGAAGTTGTTTACGATCAATCTTTTCAAGATGATAGGCTTCAGGTTTCAAACAATAGGGTGTCTAGATTATTTCTATACACATTTAGCGGAAACGATGCTGTTAATTACTCCTCAGCAAGTACGGTTGATATTAGAACAATGAATGGAGTAAATGTTTACACTGGGCTTACTCCTACTCAACTTGAGAAAGGAGTTTACTACGTGGATGTTAATATGAGTGGCGCAACTCGTGGAGAGCAATATAAAGATGTATGGAAGGGTGTTACGTTTGTACCTGGAGTAGATCAACAAGACATAGAGCAGGTGTTTACAATAAGAGATAATTACTACACAAGTAACGTCCCTGAAGTAAATGATTATTCAATTACTACATACGGAATTGGTAATAACTCTATACTTTCTCTTAACGAGACTCATAAAGTGTTTGTGGACCTCAGGGTTAACTATAGCAGTAGAAATCAACCTAAGACGGCTTACGATCTAAAATACAGGATAGTAATGAACTCTCAAGAAGAAGTGGTTCCATGGACATCGGTAAACCAAGCTGTGATCAATAGGTGTAAAACAAATTACATGACACTTGAGACTGGGTGGTTATTACACAACCAAAGTTATCAAATACAGTTTAGGGTAGATGAGTTCGGAACCAAGAGAGTGCTTCCAGAAACAGTTAACTTTAAAGTGCTAAGGTCTAATGACTTTTAAAATGCTCTTCTAGCATTTCAAGACCTCTCATTGTTGCTAAGTATATATTTCTACCTCTTCCTTCTTCAAGGTCAAGTCTTTCTACAAAAGTTCCTTCTGGAGTTGATATTGCGACATAAACTGTTCCTGGAGGATTAGCTTCTGTACCATAACCAGTAGTATCTGCATATCCAGTTGTTGCTATCGAGTAATCGGTTCCCATGAGAACTTTAACTTTTTCTGCCATATCACATGCAACTTGATCACTTACCTCTGTGTAAGTATCAATAAGATTCTTATCAACTCCAAGTATGTTTATCTTAGCCTTATTACTATAGACCACCGCAGAGCCTTCGAAATAATTTGAACTTCCTGGTATTGACGTTAGCAGTCCGCTAATGTATCCTGCTGTGCAGCTTTCTGCTGTAGAAATCTTTCCACCTCTTTCTTCTAGTGCAAATTTAATTGAGTTAATTATGCTCATATTGTCTTTTAATTATAACCATTATCTTTAAGGTCTTTGCCAGTTGGAAAACCCATTATGTGTCCACAAAAAACGCAGATTTTTCTTAATTTAGAAGCTCCAATTCCATTAATATCCTTGACTTTATAATCGCTGTGTGAACAAGTATCTCTCAATTCCATTAATTTGTTTTCTTTTTCTTCGATCTCCTTTTTTAATTCTTCTGCTTCTTTTTTAATTTCTTCATTTCTGTCGAAATTACTCATCGGTAGTTGTTTGGTTAGACTTAATAAGACATGACATCTTCTTTGTCTATTACAAATATATTCAAAAATTGCTATACAGCAATGTTTTAATTAATTCTTATGTGATTAGATATAAGTCTTTGCAGCTCACCGTCTATTGTATAAGCTGATAATTCTTCAGATTCTGGTATTGTAACCAGCGGTTTATGAGGTGTGTGTATGTGATTTAGCATAACTTTAACAATTAAATCAAGGAGTTTGATTAATTCATCGCCAAATACCGCTGGGTGAAGTGCACTAGCTACGCCCTCAAATGATTCTAGGTCATCATTAATTTCGAATTGAGCGATTCCTTCATCACGGAAAGTTCCTCTTGGTGAAAACAGGTTGATGTTTGTTGATGTCAAATTTGCTTGAGAGTAGTTTGGTATTAGATCAGCATTTTCTTCGTTATCATTTTCTTGTTGTATTAACTGAAATTGAGATGGGTATTCTGTGTTTATATTTGTTGTGCCTTTTATAAGTTTTCCAGCAGTAAGAAAAACCTCTCTGTTTTTTAGCATAACATCAGAATCATTTCTACCCTGAATCGCTATGTCTCCAATCTTGGGATACACATCCTCTGTACTAAGTTTAGCATCCTTCTGGGCATTAAGGTTAAACTCAGTATCTTTAAAAACTCTATGAGCCTCATCAAATGATTGAAATTTTAATTTAAAAGGCGTGTTAATTTGAGAGCCCATATAATATCTGGGCGCTGAGTTATCAGATGGGTTTTCAAGAAATAAGTAAACCATTTCATCAACAAAAGGAACTATGTGAAAATGATTAGGAAACATAGGCACGCAAAGAGGTAAGTCTTCATCTGGAGTATCTCTATCTCTACCTCCACCTTTGTTTATAACTCCTTCTTCCCCAAGATTATTAGGGTCAATTATACGAGCTACAACTCTTTTCATACCAAGAGGGTCTTCGTTGCTTATCACAATTGCAGGATATATATTTCTTGAGGTTTGGTTTCCTTCAGAAGCTATTCCCCCACCCTGACCTTGGCCTTGCAGTGTCGCTTTTGCTAATCTATCTATTCCAGGCATATTATTTCTTTATCTTTTCAATTATCTTAAGCTGCTCAAGCTCTATGGCTTCATACTCTGAGAATAAAGTCTCAACAAGAGCAATTCCCTCTGCATGCTCCTGACTTACTTTAGTCTTTGCTTTTTCATCAAGATCATCAAGCACAGAGTATATTAAAGCCTTCTTTTCACTGAGCTTATCAGCAAGTTCTTGAGCTTCTTTTATTAATTCGTTTTTTGACTTCTTTTTTTCCATTAGCTTGCTATTCCAGTTGCTGTGTGAGGAGCTGTTGTTGCGCCAACTACTGCAACAGGACCACCTGCGTTTGCACCAGCTGCGTTAACTACTGCTCCTGGGTCTGTGGCAATATCAATTCTCATATCAGCTTGAATTGCTGAAACAATTTCTTCACACACAATTTTAACAAAATTTTCCATTACATTAGGCGCACCACCTGCTAGGGGTCCAGTAGGTATCCCAGCTTCCTCAAACCTTGATGTGATTGATGAGGCTAGTATTTGAGCGCTTAGCCCAGGCCTTGTCTTAGCAAGAAGTATTTGTCTAATGCTTGGTCTAGGAACTGGAATCCTATCCTCTTCAAGCATAAATAAAAGAAAATCTGCGACTTCTTCTGATTTTTGCAACTCTGGGTCTATTCCTATAACTGCCATAATTATTCTGGTATTTGACCAAGTATACTAGCGAGAGCTGCAGCAGCTGCAGCATACTTAACAGCCTTTTGAGCTGTATCGCTAACTCCTTGGAATAATTGAAACTTCTGTCTTAATTTTTCAACCCTTCTCTTTTGTTTTTCAATTGCTGTCCTAGCAAAATAGTTAGCAACAAGTCTTTTAAATTCCTTAATTGCCAACACAAGCAACAACCTAAGGAGCTCTTTAAGAAGGGCGTTTGCTAGACTCTTAAAAAAAGCCTGCTTCTGCTCTGGGTCTTGACTTGGGTTGTCAGCGCTATTCATAATAGCACAAGTTCCATAAGCAATGCTAGACGCATCAATTCCAGCACCTGCAGTGGTTCCTTGAGTTAAATTGAATATCGGTCCTAGAAAGGGAAATATTAAAGAAGAGATGTAATTTAATAATTTAACCAACATTATTTCATAAAAACTCTTTCCAACTGAATTTGCATTCTCTTCATTGTTTATGTTCTGAGTTTGATTCCTTACATATTGCACAGCAATCTGAAGACTTTGAGAAGGTGTTGGAACCTGTGTTGATTGAGTAAATTGACCGCCTCCATCAAAGAAATATCCAGGCTCTTCTGGAAGGGTTATTTTAACATCCTGACAACTGATTTCGAAAACTACCTCACCCGCCTCTAATTGTTGTCTAAGAGCAATTCTATTGTACTCGACATTCTCTTCCTTAACAATAGGGTCGCTTGATATGCTGAATATATTCTCTCCACAAATAGCTTCTTCAATAAGCCTATCTCTTTCTGATGGGTCTGGATTAAGAGACTCAGCAGCTGGGCCCTCCTTAGGGCCGAATATCATTAAGACTAAATTTTTAGCTAATTGCTGCTTTACTGTCTGTAAGAAAGTTGCAGGCACAAGACCTCTTAGATAAAGTCTGTTTGATTCTTTGTAATCTTCTATTTGTTGAGGTGTTGGGTTTGGTGTTACCGTGCTAGGAAGTTGCCTGCCTTGTTCTGCAAAAGAGTCTGCAACAGCGTCTAACACTTTTTCCTCTAAGAATGTTCCAGTTTCATCAAAAATCTTATCCAAAAAAAGATTGAATACAATCTCTGGGTCAACTCCTATTGCCTTAAGCACTTTGATCAAATAATCATAAGTTGATATTTGATCACCCTTAGGTATGTTAAGGTTTGTGTCAATAGGTATTGACAACAAGCTCTTCATTGACCCTATTTTAGAGGTCAACTCTGCTTGTGCCTCAGTTAAAGGCGATGTTACTGGAATCTGTAATGCCATTATTCTTCGTAGTTATCTTTTTCGTCTGTTACGTCTAAGTCTACATCGTCAATGTTGTCATCCTCATTCTCTCCAGTTTCATCCTTGATGGCGTCAATTATAGCTCTCTTATCGAGGTCATTAAAGTTTACATCAATAGATGAGTCTGCCCCATCCTTGTAGACAATAGTTTTGATTTCTTTAGCAAGAGCTGCAATAGAATCAGATGAATCTGATGCTTGCTTTAGAAAGGAAATAGCATTCTTACCCATAAGTATAAAACTCTCGGATGTATCCATTTGCTCATCAGCCCTTCTATATCTATCGAGAGCCATATCTCTTTCTTCAAGCTTATACTTATAAACCTGCTTGATCAACTCTTGATAAAGGTCTTGAGTTGGGTCCATTCTTTCGTCCCCGCTATTATTTTGATTTTGATTATCGTCCATTGTTAACCATTTTTATTGTTTCTATAAATAGAAATTAGAAAAAAACTATGGCAAACCGAGGATAAAGTCGTTTTTTATGAAAGAGTATATTTTTCTAAATTTGTAAAGTGAAAATTGAAAGTCCTCCTCTTCAAGGCCAGAGTAATCTAATAAATATTCTTTTATTTGCTTTGAGTTCCAAAAAGAAATATCGACATTAAGGGTGTCTAGATTTGATACTAATTCTAAAATTGACTCCAAAACAACCCTATCAGCTTCCTCTTCTTCTGGTATTGCCTCTAATTCAAGGTCAAGTGTATCAATAAGAAAATTACAAAAGGAGACACAATTACCTTTATCTATCTCCTTTGTATCATCTGCAAATAATTCTTCAATTATACGCAAAAATATTTCTTTCTTAACTTTAAGTTCCATGTCATCTAGTATGTAAACATATCATCGTCATGACCGTAGTATTTATCCTGGTGCCTTTCAACAAACTCCTTCTTCTTGATCTTATATAATATCTTGAATCTGTGAAGGGAGTAAGTAATGTCTTTAGTCTCAAGGTTTGTATGCTCCTTAATTAACTTATATACAGTACTCTTAGTATATGCACCAATGATCTCATGATTTCGAAAAATCTCTACTATCGCATCAGCAACCTTAGCATCATTCTTAGAAATATCTGGTCTATCTATTTCGTCTTCGAATATATCTGTAATGTATTCGAATAATGCGTAAGAGCTATCAAGGTCGGACTCTTCATCAATTTCGTATTGAGTCATTTCCTCAGCCTCGGAGCTATGATCTTCGTAGTTAAGAGAAGACTTGGTTTTTTTATCCACAGCCTTCTTCTCATTTTGAAGATAATGCTTTGCTACAGTGCCATAAAAAGAAAAAGATTTTGTATTCTGATCTGGGTCAAAGTTACAGAATTTCTCTAAAACAAAAGACATGCAGTCGTTGTGGAGTGTCTTTACGTCAACTCCAGGTCTGAACAGTCTAAAGCTAAAGATAATATTCTCGACTAACCTAGTAAGTGGCTTGTAAATTTTGTTTCTGAATACCTCTTCTTTTTTAGCTATGATCTCTGGTCTCTTGGTGTGGTCCACCATGGACTGATTGATCGCTACAAAATCCTCATCAACCTCAAGAAATTTTTTATATCTCTTGGGATTTTTCCTATTTCGTTCAACGCTTTTTTCTACTTCTTCAAGATGTTTATCAATCTTATACTGATAAAAATTGAAGTCGTTTTTAAGATATTCTCTTACCGCCTCTTCTGTCTCTTCGGTCCAATATTCTCTCTTCTTTTTTGCTGGCTTTTCCTTATTATGCTTTTTGTGGCTCTTGCTCATAAATCTTTTCTCTATCTTGGTCAAAGAAATATTCCTTTTTAGCGAGCTCCATCCAGAAGTGAATTTCGTCATTAGACAACCCACCTTTATCTGGTTCAATAGCACCTAAGTTATTAGGAATTTTAGAAGATGAGTGGCTAAACTCCTCTACATCTTTTACTCTAAAATCGTAACCAACTCTTGGAACAGTCATAACTTTAATATCGTTATAGATCATTCTCAAGAAAAATTCGTAGTAATTGCTAACTTTGAAGCTTTCCTTCATAGGGTAATATCTCCCATCCTTCTCCTCACTATATTCTTCAAGTTCTTCAACTCTGTAAACACCAGCTAGAGGGTTAGCACAGTTGTACTTTAGAAGCAAGTTCATATCAAACTTACCAGCTTCTTCAGAGAAGCCTTCAGCCCAACAAGCATCGTTCATAAGTCCCATAACAGCACCGTTCTTCCAGTTTCTAACAAGCGGAAGGAAAAATCCTACTTCTTCATTCTCTTGCATGTACTCATTGGCAATGTTATACCAATTAGCTCCAAGAGCATCATCAACTTCAACAACAGACATTCCTTCATACTCTCTTTCAAGAGCAATGTTAAATAGGTCGTTGAATACTTTTGAGAAGTTACTTGTCCCAGTCTTCACAATGTTAAGTTTAACACTTCCATTAGCTTCAATCTTATTCTCCTTAGGATTGCCATCTTCATCTGTTTCAATTGTAGTGACAACAGGTTTTTTTGCAATCTCTGTTAGCTTTTCTAATTCATCATTAGAAAGACCTCCATCAAGAACAACAATATCTACTGCGTGTATCTGATTTGCAAGACCGAAAAGACATCCATTAAGATCGTCTTCGTTCTTGATCTTGTCTAGGTAAAACCCTACAAGTATATTATTTTTTGAGTCCTTCAAGTTCTTTGATTCTTTCATCTCTGTATTCATTTAAAAGTGCAATAATTGTTTCTTTCTCACCCTCAACCGTGTAGTTTGAAAGTGTATTTTCATATTTCTCTTGTATCTCTGGATTGTCCATTTCTCCATTAAGCCATTTGTCAATAGCAAGTCCAAGAACTTCTGCTGTCTGGAAGATGTCTCCATTGTTACACCAGAAACCATTCTCCTGGTTCATGTACTCCTTACCTCCAAATGAAGCCCATCCAATTGTATGAGTTCCACAAGCCATTGCTTCTAGTGGTGCTGTACCAAATCCTGCAATGTCATCTGTATAAAGATAGAATGCACATGACGAAAGTCTTTCTGCAAATTGATCTCTATCCATTCCCTCAAGCTCTTGGAATCTAATCCACTTAAGATGTGGGTAGAATGCATAAAATGTCTTGATTATGTTATAAGTCTTAAGCTTATTCTCTGGTCCTCTTGAGGCTGAGAATGCTACCATAGGCAACTTATCAGACTTCTTCTCAGGAACTTTGAAATACTCTCTGTTTATTCCTTGCTTAAATTGCTTAACGTTTAGCCCAGGCATAACAGAACTTAAATATTCTGTAATAGCATCTGAAACAGAGATCACATCTCTAATTCCAAAGTGTTGCCACTTTTCTCCTGGCTGCATAGCGTTAAGTACGTAGAACCAACTCTGAGCAAACACAATTCTCTTACAAGATACTTGCATTGTCTTCTTCATTAGGTCAGGGAATCCTTCTGGGATTAGTAAGAAGTCTTCTGGCTTAACGCTAAGTGGAGTACATTGTACTCTGTTAGCTTTTATTTCATTACCCTTCTTATCAACTACCTCCTTATCGTTGAAGTATATCTCCTTATCTCCTAGAGGAACAATATCAATGTCAGAAACATCAAAGTCTGTCCACGTTGGGTCAAACTTGTCAAATACATTGACTTCTTTCTTTAACTTCATTGAAGCTTCGTATGAAGCTCTTTGATCTTGTCTTGGCTCATAGACAACAACAACTTTTTTCCCGTTGTCTTTTAGGTTTCTTGCAGCTCTTAGCAATACACCAATACCACCACTAGGTGAGTTCATTGGTGGGCAATAGATATACGTTGTATACTCATCGCCTCTCAGTTTACTAATAGCGTCATCAACTATTTCATTGTGAGTTGGCTGTTTAACCTCCTCTTGTACTTCAGCATTTTTTTCCATGAAACTATATTTATTTCTATTAATTTAAAGTGTTAAGCGTATCGAAATAAATATATGAAGGCATCTGAGCAAAATAAATAGTTTTCAAAAAAAAAAGGGCCAAGACAAAAAGTCTTGACCCCTTATAGTTTAAGAATCTGTGAATTAAGCGTTGTCCTCAGAGTTATCTTCAGACGTTTCTGTTTTCACATTTGATATATCTTCTGTAATAGTATTACCATCAACTACACTTGACATAAATGATGTATTATCAAGATTCATAGAATCAAAAGTAACATCTGAACCAGATGCGGCTGCAGTAGCCTTAGCTTTCTTATATATTCTACTATTAGAATTTGCCCTTGTAGTCACTGCCAAAGACAATGTGTTATAAGCAGCTGTTGTACCTCTGTTAGTAGAAGAGTAGTTTACAACGTTTCCAGCACCGATACCAAAGTTCCTCGCTGTAAGAACAGAATCTTGATTGGCTCCCATGAAACTAAATGTCCATGAACCATCTTCTTCAAGCTCTTCAACCATGTTCTTGATAGATTTAGATGTATGCTCCTTAGAAGCATTTTCTCCACCATCTGTCATAACAACTACAAGTGCAGTCGAGATGTTGTCTTCTTTCTTATTCTTTTTAGCAATAGTTGCTTTAAGATTAGAAATACCAACACCCATTGCATCATGAAGTGCAGTTGAACCTCTTGGCGGAAACTCTGTTCCATCAAAATCATCAATTTTCTTGATTGCTCTGTCCTCGAACACTGTTGTGATCTCGTAGTCAAATACTACAAGAGTAACATAGTACCTTTGTTCTGGATACTCTTCTTCGAGTGATCTAATTGTTGCGAGTTGCTCGTTGAGCCCCTCAATTGTAGAATCCCAGCATGAACTCATTGAACCACTCCTGTCGAGTACCAATAAGTAATGCGTGTCTAAGTTTTTGTCTACTGTTGTGGTCGTAGTAACCGTGGTAGTTGTTACTGTTTTTTTAGTAACATTCTTACCACCTTTCTTTGCTTTGTTTTTCTTAGCCATCTTGGTAAGTTTTTAAAATTAATAAATAAAGAACGTGTGGGGCGTTTCCCCACTGTAAATATATGTAAAAAAATTTTACCAGAAAAGCAAGAGATAATAAATTATCCCTTAACTTCTTTCTTTCCAGTAAAGACTTCTTCCAAAAATTCTGGAGTAACATCTGTAATAGAACTAAACGAATGCTCAACCTTATCCCACTGATTGAAGTCGTGTTCTATTTTAATTACAGTCTTACCCTTTGGGACATCTTGAATTACCTCTGGTACGCAATCAATAATTACGTCACAGTGCTCCCATTTTTCATAATCCTCATCTACAACCTGGAAGTCCCTGACTCTACAGGCGTTTTTAGATAAGAAATGAAACGTAGCTGGAATAGCTGGGCTCTTAACGCTTGTTATAACTTTTGTCTTAAACAATTTGTTTCTAAGCCCATATGATTGAATCTTATTGATAGTATCACAAGCTCTCTCATATTCTTCAGCCTGACCAAATACTTGAAATGGGTACTTCTTGTACAAGAATTCATCAAGCGCATCTTTTGGCATAAGAACAGTTTCTCCATCAAGAGCAATTGATTCTTCAAACTTATAGTGGTTTGTTAAATCGTATGAATCTATAGGAAGAGAGATTGACTCCTTTTCTTTTAAAGCGATCTTTTTCTCAAGCTCTTCCCAATCTTCTTCTGTTCTCTCTTTAACAGTCATGTCCTGGTTCATCTCAACGTGATTTGGGTTGTTGATGTAAACCTTTCTGTAATGCTTGTCAAATTGTGAGTGCATGTCCCTTAGCACTCCGTCTATACTTATACCTAGTGTTTTCATTATTCTATTTTTTTCCTTCTTATCTTGAGTTAAATGAGTGTAAATTATATATCTAAATAATATTTCCCATCAACTAAAACTCCGCTTACCATTTGTGTATCCGAGTATTCTCCGTCATGACCCTCTTCAAGTGCTTCCTCCACCTCTTCTTTATCATCAAAACAAAGTTTTACATCATTTGTGTAATCCCACAACTTTCTTATCGAAATCTCATGAAATGCAGCATAATCTCCTGACATTCTAACTGCTACTTCTACTTTTTGTACTTCTTTTTTCTCTGACATATATTATAAATTACTTTTATGATTAAATATAAGAAGGATGATTTTTAAAATAAATGTTTTTATAAAAAAGGCTAGAGATGTACCCTAGCCTTTTGTAGACAAACAAATATATTATGAACTACTATTTGTTATCTTAAATGAATGTGGTAAACTCTCCCTCATGGAAACTAATCAACTGAGCCTTACCGTTAGGGTGTATAATCGAATGCGCCTGCATCCACCTACTTGGTCCTATGTTGTATCCAACTCTTAAGAATGTTGATGTTCCTACTTGTACTACTCCGTCCTTACGACAAGGAGAGTGAGAGTGACCGATAACCATTTTCGTATTTAGTTTTCTAAACTGATTAATAGAACCTCTACTTCCGCTTGCTCCAATATCTCCATGTTGACCAAGCTCCCAGTCATGAACTCTATAACTGTCGCTTCTTCCAAGTGTCTTCATATTAGGATACCTCTCGTTAATAACGTGGGGAATTATTCCGTTTGGAGCTTTTCTCTCAAGAAGCAGTGAAGCGAATTTCATGTAAGCAAGAGAGTTTTTCATAGTAGACGCTTTCCTCCAATCAATTCTCTTAAGCCATCTATCTAGGAAATCATCATGATTACTTCTTACGATAATCGTGTTATACTTTTCAAACGGCTTCAAGCCATTTAGCATATACTCTATTTCTTTGTTTAGATCATTTCGACCTTCAAGCTCCTTATGGTACTGAGCAAATGGGTCCTTCTCATCGTGGTGACTTATCGAGTGTCCATCAAAGACATCATGTAGCACAACTGTTTCTGGCTTTAATTTCTTAAATAGATGATTGAGGGTTGCGTCCATAACA
>Ga0209953_1000018_pt1 | contig 80073 bp, 118 predicted proteins | sample SalPonred_H2O_MG_FD_185713 | JGI IMG/M metagenome (GOLD analysis project Ga0209953, IMG submission 185713) | Salt pond water microbial communities from South San Francisco under conditions of wetland restoration - Salt Pond MetaG... | ecosystem: Environmental > Aquatic > Non-marine Saline and...
AGTTTTACTCCCCCCCCCTACCTTTACCGATAGACCCGACGAGCTTCATAGCTATCGACAGGGACTACAAGACGTTCCCAGTTCTTTACCTTACTGAACTGATTGCTAAGGAGCATGAACGCATGTGGCTCATAGTAGAATGTCTCACCACAATCAAACTCAACACGCATTACAGCAGTGTATTTCATACAGCACTCCTTGGTTCCATCGCATTCTCGAAGTCAGTCAGTTGTTGTTCCTTCTCAAGAAAGAGACGCTCAACAGCTTGCTTCATTGCTCGACGCTCATCAGCTGAACCATCTTCAATGACAGCAGCAATGTTTCGGAGCATTTCCATTTCTGAAATCAATTCATTCATCACACAGTCTCCTTAGTAGCGAACAGCTTTGCCATATTCTCAAACACGACATTATAAGCAGAACACTCATAACCCCATGAATCAAAGAAGTCATCATCAGACTCAAACGGTGTCTCACCAGTGTGAGTAGCCTTGACATAATCAGACCAAACTTTTTGAATCGATTCCATGCCAGCCAGCAAGTCGCCAGCACCACGTCCTTCAACAATACGGATAGCTTCGTTCAGGTTAAAATCAACAACGTAGTAATCTAGCACATTAATCATAATCAACTCTCTCTTTTCTCAATCAACACATATAGTATGCATTATTGTCAGAAATAAGTCAAGCACTTTCACGAAGTTTTTTCATTTTATTTTTTGATTCCAACCACTCAAGAGGAGAGAGGATCTTGGCACGCACACTCATCTTGAGACCCATTGCTTTGAACTCATTCTTCAGTGCCTTGGAAGCATCAACACCCATGAATCGAGAGACCAACTTCACGAGCGTCTGACGGAAAGTCACGTCATGATGCATGCAACCAGCACAGTGAGCCAGTTCATGAAGAATGGTATACTTGGTAGAGTGACGAGGAGCCAACTGAATGGAGCGTCCATACGCACGTCCAGCAGTCGCAGCATGGTAGCCCATATCCTTCATCATTTGAACATAGATCTCTTTCCCACCAGCCAACTCTTTCCAGAGCTTTGACTTGGTGACTCGAGACACATACTTGATTGCTTCTATTTCAGTCAGTGGAGCATCCTGGTCATAAGACGCTTGGAATTTCCACTCAGCTTGATAAACTTTACTCTTCGAGGAATCTTTATTGGCAGTACGACCAGTCTTCTTCTGCTGACTCTTACGTTCAACATACTGACCATACTTCACTGCATCATCATAGTCCATGTACTGCTCAGCATCACGGAAGGCTTGCATACCAGTGGAAGAGAAGTAAGGCATTCACATTTCCTTTTCAATCAACTACAAAGTGATTATACCTTAGATCGATAGAAAAAGTCAACACTTATTTTTTCATTCTCATAACTTTCTTGTATTCTCTCCATAGAGTAGAGCGTTGATTGTATAGATCTTCTATTGTTTCCTCACGTGAGTAGATCTCATAGAACACCTCCTCAGTTTGATGCTTCTCATAGTAAGGCTCAACTTCACGCTCCTTGTGCTCTATCTGTCGAGTGAGGTTCTTCATCTTCCTTGAGAGACCTTCGAGAACTGCAGCTATACCACCATGATCAGGCTCATCCCAGTCCATCAGCGACTCCTTTGAGTGTTATTAGTGTATTTAACACACACCTCCACACATCCACATCACTCACGCTCTCTTTCACCATAACCCTTTTTTAATCCATTTAATAAATGCATTGTTTGTTACAATCACTCTCTAAAAACCACCTGTTCAGAGTACATTTCATCCCTCATTTCATACCATTCATCAGCATAGTCAGTGTTCTTATAACCCTCATGCCAAGGTCCACCACAGGTATAGTGTAGAGCTGATTGTTTTCCTTCTTTATATTCTCCAACTAACCAGTTCCACTCCATTGGAATCACACCAATATCATCATCATGTACCCATTCAAATCGATGTAATGCTTTAGGAGAGAGATCATTTACTTTCTTTGGAGTTAATTGCTTTACACTATCATGATTACAATTAAACACCATGAGACTTGACCAATTCTTTCTTGGATATCGATGTTGTACATTCCCATCAAACTTTCGATATGCATTAGGGAGATAATCATGCTGTACCACTGACACTGCTTTTTCTTTATCAATACACTGTATCAGTTCATGTATATCATTGAGGAATAGAAAGTCACAATCACAGAATACTGAATAACCTTCATAGTCAGAGAGATAAGGAGTGAGGAATCTTGTCATTGTAAACTCAGTTGATGCATCTTTGTCATGCTTTTGATACAGTCCACGATTTCTCATTTCTTTACGTTTGATATAATGAATTTCAGTGGGGATTGTCGCATGCTTCTCGATGCTATACGCACACACATCAGCAGCGATGGGTTCACGACTGTCCCAGCCTATAAAAACTCTAACTGCTTGCATATGTACTCACCTGTTTGACACGTTGTAATGAGTCAATGTACTGCTTGTCCAGTTCAGGAGAGTGCACTGGAGCAACACGTGTCTTTCTCACTGGATTGATTTTGTAACGATCAAAGAAATCAAAGTTCAACAGTGTGATCTGACTGTTTGTATACTCATGAAACCAGTATGTTGCGATTGTTCCTGTCAATGGACGAGGGATGTTCATTCTCTCAGTCATTGTCTTCCATTCTGCTGGATCCCAAAAGAATGTGTGACTCTCCCATTCAGATGGATAGTTGCGCTTCATGTTGACACCATCTCGATCACCATTGCCTCGAATGATGAATCGCTCATCCATGCCATTCTGACTTGCTTGGTATTCAAAGTAGTCAGTGCTGGTGTTGAGAAACCAAATATCACAGTCACCCCAGCGACGACTGGTGTTGAGACGAACAATGACACCATCAAATGAGATTGGCTGATTTGACAGATCCACTGCCGCACCAACAATCAGAATGTCACGATCATCAATGTGTTCTTGTATTTGCTTCTTGGTAATCATTGGGATCCCAGTGTTTTCGATTCTTGACAAGTATATGAAAATCATTGTTTGACATGTGGATTTTTTCAATGTCATGATGATTCAATGCATGAAGTTGTTCATGTTCAATTAGCGGAAAGTTGATCTCACTCCAATATTGTTCAGGATAGCTGATGATGCAGGGGACAGTGTTCAGCCCCAGCTCACGGCAAGCCCAAAAACGCTGACCACCATGTGTGCACTCGTATGTTCCTCTGTATAGAATGCATAATGGATAAGTCAGACCATTCTGCTGAATGCTTTGTTTCAACTGCTCAAGCACATACTTCCAGCCATCATGACGTTGCTCATACCAGTCAGCAGGTCTTTTGTCATAAACAATCTGATCTATGCTCAACTCAGCAAAGGCAACCTTGAACTTTTGATTGTTTTGCATACTTGATGTTTCTATTCTATTAGGTTGCTGTACTTCTTTAGTTTTTTTAGCTTTTCTGGAACTCTCTTTGCAACAGCATTCAGATCAATCACATCATGCATTGATGCAAGCATGAGCATCGCAGCAACATCACCAATTTCTTTCTCTAGATTGCTCATGTCTTCATTGTTGAATCGTATCAACTTGGAGCATTCCTGTATCACCTCAGCGCACTCTTCAGCAAGAATGATCAGAAGCTCTTTGTACTGTTCATCAGTCATCATGAGAGAATGTGTTGTTTCAAATCAGGAGGAGTCCAACCATCAGGCTTCAGGACTTTGCCATCTGCACGTTTCTTGACTTTCCCTGTTGTAGGATCAATCTTCGCGAAGTTGGTCTTCATCACTTCATTCCACGCATCTTCAGGTTTGACACCGAGTGAGTGTAATGCACCAGTTGTAACAACAAGAATGTCAACCAATGCATCCAGTGTTTCAATCTTGTCCTCTGCTCTCAATGCAGCTGAGAGTTCAGCACATTCCTCAGCAATCAGTTCAACATACAGTGCCAGCTGATTGCCATTGGTCACATCAACTGTTTGATCACATGCTACCATGAACTTCTTTTGATCTTCAAATATGTTTGTCATTTTTTCTTCTCTTTCTCATCATGAATGTGTAGTTGAATCAAAGCATAATGTAATACTTTCATCAAATCTTTTCTTGCGTCTTCAGCTGATCCTTTGTTCCCATAACGCTGGGCATACTTTAACACATTACCAATACAAAATCCAGTGCCATGTCCACCATCAATAATGAACTCAGTGGCTTGAAACTTGTTCTGAGAATAATGCGAAGTGTATGTGCTGTTGACATAATCAGTCAGCTCTTTCAGATTCTTTCCTTCATTGAACTTGTAATCAATCATAAATCTTGATCCCAATGATTTACCCTTCGCGACTTAAATCCCAGCGCACCTTGTTTGGTGGGGCTGGGCGTGTTTGCTTTTTTACGTTATGAAACACTCCCCATGTGATGAACACACAAGCAATCAATGCGATATGCCCGATAATGCTATACCCAATAAAGAGCAGTTCTGCAGTATAAATGCCAAACGCAATGCACCACATACTCGCAAGCAAGCTCATCAATAAAAACCGATACTCACTCGGCGAATGCTTCAATGCATTCTTCGATCCATCTAATAGACCATAGGCGAACTTGCCTAAGTTAATCCAACCCATCATTTTCTTTATCCTCTTGTTCTTTCCTATCACTCATCAAACTCATAGGATTCATGATTCACAGAAAAGTAATCAAGAATCAGATCAAATGCTTCAATGCGACGACTGATTTCAAATGCATCTTCTTCAGCATTATTGACCACAAACACATTATTACTGTGACCAGCCTTTGCATTTTCATATTCGTTGATCATTCCTTCACGTGCCTGCTTCAATCCATGGACAGTCAATGAGTCCACAACATCCAATACAGCACCACTCAACGTGTCATCATCGATATTAATATTGATCATTACTCACCTCTACAAATACATCTCTTTTAATAAAAAGTCTTTTGATCGGACGTCCATCAATTTCCATTCCGATCGTGATATATGGACCACCACTTGGATCATACATTCCAAGATCATTCATGTCCATCTTTTCTTGTCCCTCTTTTCCACCCCATCGAGCATAATTCGGTCCATTACTAGTCATATCAAATCGATAGGTATTCTCATCAATCACGATCCATGAATACTCATCGCCATATCGATTGGTATATGTCTTTCCTGATTCAAACATTCCACTGATCCTCTTCCTCTTTCATCTTCGCTTGTTCGCTGTGACCGATCGGTGTAACATGATTCTTGACGATTACCGTATCGTCCCACTGACTAAACATAGGTTCGTCTTTGCGATACTGCGCAATTGCCTCTTCAAGACTCACTTCACGAGTCGACACGATTGTCTCACCAAGATGGTGTTGTGTAAACTCCTTTGCTTCTTCGCACGTGACCATGTCCATTGCATAGTTTTCTGGAGTACAAGGATACTCTCCCTTTTCAACATCATCTGGTACTTCAACAACGTATCTCATTCTAAATTGAGAGATAGTATCTACCATAATATATTTGCTCATAACTCGACCAACTCTACCATATCACCGAACTCCTCTTTCAGTCGGTTGTATATTCCAGCATTGCTCATTCGCAATCCTTGAGATTCTTTTAATAAGTTATATGTGCTACCAGTTTCTGTGATTGCTGTTATCCACTCACTGTCAATGTCTATATTAAGTTCCTTTATAGGGCTGCTCATACGCCAACTATCACCATCAAGATATCCACCACTCCAGCCACACAGAATCTTTTGAAACTGTTCACCTTCGTAGTTGACTTCTAAGATAACCCAACTGTTCGGAGTAATACCATCTTCTCTAGGCATCTGCATTGTTTCATCAATCATCATTCAACCTCATCACTTCATCAATAAACACTTTTAAAGTTTTATCTTCATCTTGTAAACTATACCTTACTTTTTGATCTTTGTCAAGGTATTTTACATACCCACGACCAGATTCATCAATCACCTCAAGACGATTCACTTGACGCATCGCTTGATAGTCTTCACCATCACCAATCGCATTGTGTATTGCCATGAAACCGCAGTCCATGCCATTCCTATACATGCCACCATCAAAGCCAAACACATCGTACAATGCCCAACGATAGGTGCCACGGTCTTGCAGTTCTGCTTTGTGAATACGCTTACAGACAGCGTAGAATGCCCACTCTCGCTCATCTTCGTGCAAGTTATTCCACCAATCATCTACTGCGGATTCGTGTAAAATTCTCTGTGTTTCCATTTCCTGACTAAAATCAGACAGTTCTTGTAGCCCCTTTTCAAGTTCTTCGTTCATCGACTACTCCTTGTATGCGATCAGTGCGTTCAATGCTTCCCACTGACCCCAAGTCAAACTGAATCGTTGATCGCCATTTGAGTCAATCATCACATCAACACCCTCACCATTACTCCACTCACATACTTCCATGTAGTCATTGTCTTTTGCAGTATGATCATACGGTTTTAGATATGTGAACTTGGCAGTTCTTTCACCAATTTCAATCATTTTCTAATCCTCAATATCCAGGAGCTGAGTATTCTGTGGTCTTAGTGTATACGGCAAAGCCATCTGACCCATAGGCTGGACACACCAAGATTTTCTCAGGCAATCCCACTTGATCTTTTTCACCACCTTCACCACAGATGAAATACCGTCCGCTCTGTTTAGGAGCACTGTGCATCCAAATGTTTTTGAGTCTCTCAAACAACTCGTATTCTTTGTCAGTGATCGTTTTCATTCGTCTGCCCACCGAATTTTTATTCCAGTCTCTTCTTCAAACGTGTCAATCAATTCATGATAGCCATACAGTCTTTCTGTTTTAAAATTGTCCAACCAATCGCCGAGTTTGTTCCAGTCTTCACCGTGCATGGGAGCAAGACTGTATTCATTCCAGCCATCATAACCTTCTTTACTACTGTCACGAATATCAATACGACCTGCTGAATAGTATGTGGTAATTTTGTTATTTTCAACCAACCCACGTTCTTCGAACCATTGCATATTGACTGGTCCCATCCAGTTAGTGCTGTAGGTGATCATAACTGCTCCATTTCTACTCAGTCACTTCCATGTTCTTGTTCATATTCAAACCGATCTCTCGTTTCTAACAAAAGATCAGTCCAATCATTACGATTCTCAACAAACACCTGAGGTGTATCACCATCAACTGCAATCATCACAACCAAATTAGGAACAGCGATTCCCGTTCTTTCTTCAAACATTATACTATAAGCTGCACACTGAAGAAAGTAATTTCCGATCTGACTCTTTTTCTTAGGACGACTGCTCGTTTTGAAGTCAATGATTGCGGGATGCTCACTACCAGCATAATGAGCGACGCAGTCAACACGTCCAGCCATGCGTAAATGATCAGAGTACAGTGGTGCTTCTTGCATATAGATTTGATTAATGTTCTCATCGATCAGTGGCTTGATGCTTAGGAACATCTGCATATTGATCGGCATCTCTTCATCAACAGGGATCTCAACGTTGTTCAGGTAATCCTCACAAAGTTTGTGTACCTTCGTACCACGATTACTTGCCTTGGTAGATATCTCATTGGCTTTCTTTTCACCAACACGCTTCCGCCATGCCTTGATCGCTTTCTTTGTCAGAATAGAAAGTACAGTTGTCGCTGATGGATACTTATTACCATCAGGAGTCAAATAAAGACGTTTGCCGTTTTCGTTGGTTGTTTTCATTTCAGCGAGATTGTTATCCCACTGCGCATGCTCAAAGTTACCCTTGAGAATCTTTCCATTTTTTAATGATTTCACGTTTCTTCACCGTAGTTGGGTCTTTACGACCATATTTTTCAGCAATGGGTGTCGTAGGATTGGCGTCAGCAATGCGTGACATCATATCCTTAAACCCATCGTCATTTCTTAGTCCATTATTACTTACGAAACCAACAGGCTGTATTACTGTTGTAATGTGGGGATTGGCGTCGAGGAATCCATCGCGCTCAGCAATGGAACAACTTTCTTCCCAGACTTCATCTGTGTTTGTGTCTTTGAAAACATAGGTGGGCATTGTTCACTCTCACTATCAAACCATTTAGGAATAGGACGGTTAGTCCACTTCGCAAATCTTTTCTTCTCATTTATGTAGTAGAACTTGTATGACTCAACAGAATCAGGACGCTTACAGTAGTCAGGCATCGCAGGAGGTGGATCACTGAACTCACCCTCAGGCATGTTGGTAGGAACACGATTGAGCACATCTTTCAATTTAGTGAATGTCAAATGCTCACGACCATACCGATGCTCATATTCATAACTCAATGCATACCACAACTCAAGCAACCATATGTAATTCTTATCATTTTTCCTTGCCCACACTGCAGACGGATGATTGATATGACTAGCTTTGTATACGACTGCTTCGTCAGACGGATCTGGAAGAGTCCAACGACGCACACGTCGTCCAGTTTGAGTTCTGCCCTCATATTCTACACCATCGACAATGCGATGCGCAGTAGAAAGGAGTTGGGCATACTCAATCACCATCTTGACAACATGCTTATCGCAGTGTTCGCGAGCACATTGCCAAGGATCATTATGTAAATAAAACACGTTCATTAGAAAGGTATCTCATCGTTTGGGTCAAAGTTTGCCTGATCACCAGATTGTTCAGGATCAGGCAAACTTGATTGTAACGTAATTTCCTGATAAATGTCAAGATTATTTTTACCATGCTTTGCAACAAACTGTTCCTGAGTCATATTCATGGCATCTTCTTGCATTTCAAAAAACGCATTACCCATCTTACTCATATCTCGCCTCCGCAATGTGGACATTTAGGTTTGATTTCTCTAATCGTGTCACGAAGATCTTTCGCTTCCACAATTAATTTCTTTAAACGTTCTTTTTGTCGATCACTCTTTGCTTTACTCAGTTCTTTCTTCAAATCATTCTTGAGAAGATTTAAACGCTGCTCAAAAACACCAGCAAAGGCAGTGATCTTTTTAGCCATTAGTGATAATCCTATGAACTTCTTTCCAATCCTGAACTCGTGTAACACTCAGATTCATGTTTTCAAAGTCAGCGTTATGACCATGAGCAATCAAAATGCTCTCTAGTCCACGAACAGCACCGACAACAGCATTTTCAGGCTTGTCTTCAATCCAGTAGCAACCTGTTCCGCGATACTTATCCAACTCTTTGTCTTTATCAGCACCAGTGTCTAGGCAAATGACACGCTCAATGGCAGTACCGAACAACGCACGCAAGTTCTTCTCACGCAACCGATTAGCAGCTTTATCAAGAGTTTGGCTAGTGATCACACGGAAGACATAACCATGTTCTTCATGCAGCTTCTTAACATACTTTACTGCATCACGGAATGGTGTCAAATGCTCAATCGTTGCGCTCTCATTGAAAGCACGGACGAGCCGACGTTTTTCTTCAGGAAGGAGATTATACTTCATAGCAATTTCATATTCTTTGACAGCAACATCATCAAGTGTGTACCCATGCTCACACATCCACTGGTGGAAGGCGAACTCCCAATCAAGGAGAACGCCATCAGCGTCAGTCAAAATAATTTTATCTTTCACGTATTACCTCAATCAATTCAATATTCATTATGAACTATTATGACAAAAAAAGCAAGCGTTTTTTAACACCCAACAGAATTATTTTCAATTTCCCATTGTGATCTAATTTCTTCAGCTTGCTCTTTAGTAGCAACTGCAACCTGACGAACTAAACCACCTTCAGTAGATTGCTCAACGACAACCCAACTGGTATCAGTACCACCTTCAGATAGGTTACTCAAAATTGAAATTACTGATGACATGTCATTTTCCTCGTGTTTGAAGATGCGATCCCAATTAGCTGAGAACGCATCCGTATTTACTTTTCTGAATGATGAGCCTTTGCCGCCATGCCACTTAGACATTCATAAACACATTCAGTAGCATCATTCCGAAAACTGACGCTATCGTAACGGCAGCAATATATGCCAATGCTGCAACAGCCCAAAAGCTATTCATAATTAATCCGCCCTTAATTGCATTATTGTGAGTTTTCTTTCTAATTTTTGTGCCTTTTTTATTTTACCTTTAGTATATGCTTTCAGCATTTTGAAGTAGACTTCTTTGATTTTATTGATAGCTTGAGTCATTTTTACTCCTCAATGTTTTAGTAATTCCCATGTTCCATCATGGTGTTCTATTAATGCTGTACAATTAGTTACCCAATCCCCACAATTCATGTAAGTCTCTTTGATCTTAGGAGAGTGCGTGTGACCAGTGATTGTACAGTCATATCCTTTAACTTTTAAGTATTTCTTAATAGTTCGTTCTGTTCCGAGCAAGTTATACATTTTATCAGAAAAAGAATTATTTTCTTCTTTATGTGGTATGTAGTCCCATACATGCGCAGCGAAATTGATTACAGGTGTTGGGATCTTCATAGTAAGATCGAAGTAGTCTCCGTGTGTAACAAATATATTACGACCATCCAAACTTGTATAATCGAAACTATCAACAATCTGACACCGCCCAAATTGAAAATCATATTTGAAAAAAGGACGAATAAACTCGTCATGGTTACCAGCGACATATATAACATTCATTTTCTCCGAGAGTTTTAAAATTCTACGAATTACTTCTGTCTGGGTTTTAGTCCAGTAGTGCCTGCGTCGCAATGCCCATCCATCAATAATGTCTCCGACTAAAAAAAGATTTTCTGCTGTGAATGTGTCTAGAAACTGATGTAGCTTTTTAGCTTTACATGCTTTAGTGCCAAGATGTACATCGCTAATGAATACTGATCTGTATTCAAGTTTTTCCATCAGTTCCTTCTCATTTTCGATATATCTTCTGCAGATTTAGAGTCGAAAACTGGCACCATGTTAGACTTATGCATCGTTGCGATACCGAGGAGTTTGTCACCAGTATACTGAGGTGACTCTTTCTTATCGGTGTTCCCCCTGCCTATTTCATATCGGCTCGGATAAGTTTTCGACTCTCTAATATATTTAGCTCGAGTCTGCTTCAGATCCTTGAACTTGAACTCTACATGTTTGAGTTGGTCAGGGTGTATTCCGAGTTTCTTTAAACGTCTCTCTTCAGCTGCTTGTGCAGCCAATTTAGCACGCTGTCTCTTCAGGCTTGCTTTGCGCTTTTTTGATGACATAATAAATCCTCTAGCTGATCGTAAAAACAACCAATCACATTGTTAGCAACCACTTGATAAATTGCTAATTCCATTCTAGGGTATACGAAGATGAACTTAATGTCAAGGTTTTTATTAGCGAACCACTCAAAATATTTCACACGCATTTGTGAAAACACTTTATTGGTTCTTGTTTCTGGACCATAATTTTCAGTGCCATCATACATGTTACTCAAACCATAGTCCATATCTAACATAAAATCAAAACCCATTATCCATAGTTCTTTTTTATCATGGCGAATGGCTTCTTGCATGGCATTCATGCCTGCATTAGAACGATTGCGAGGAGAGAAGCGATACTCTGCAGATTCATAACATTCGTCATTGGGAGGGAAAATGACTCGATCTTTCGGGAACGTGCTATTACTGATCTCATTCTTAATGCCATCGTCTATGGCGACAAGATAGTCTGGAAGATCATACTTTTGTAGATCTCGGTAGATAGCGTTACACCCATAAACAGGTGCAATACTCTTTAACTTAGAGGCATCAAAATCTTTACGACTTTTGCCGTTCCCCAATATGAACGCTGTTTTCGAGTTCAGTGTCAAATTGCTCATCATCATCCTCAGTAATATAATCAGCGAACTTTCTTAAGTTAGTCTTGTAATTATTTCTGTGTTCATTTTGAACACGTCTAATACGTTTAAATTCATCGGCAACGTATCTTTTAGTCTTTGACATCCCTATTTACCTCAGGATCTTTCTCGAAAGTTTCAGGAAATGCTTCTACGGCAAGTTTTTTGGTGATGTTTTTGATCTTAATATCACCGTCTTTAATTTGAATTAACAACTCAGCTTCGTCAGGTGAGACTGCCTCTAGAATCTCGATAAACATTTGTTCTCTCTTCACGGACTTTAATCCATTACCCAAAACAAAGTATTGGAATTTCCTAGCTTCAGAAGGAAGTCTGTTATATCCCCAGTTATCTGGTACATCAAGTTTCCTGTATGGGGGAATGCCTTCAGGCAAATCCCAAACGATGTCACTGCGATAACAAAATTTCAGGCACTTTAAAATAACTGGATTATTTTTTGCCTCTCTTCTTAGCGCATTAACTCTATCTTTGTAGGATTTGATATTACCCACTTCATTCAATAGCTCAGGAATATTCTTTGTTGTCATAATCGATCCATTTTATTACTAATTCCTAATATTTATTTAATGGCTTCCAGTAACCCAACCCACTCCTGAGTTCTCGCCTTCCAGTTGTAGAAAGTATTGAAGTAAACTCTTTGTAAGTCAAGCAGATCTTGAACTTCATTCTTGTTCAGATTATCGATCGCATGTTTTAAAATACCTGTGAATACATTAGCATGAGCTTGCTTGTCAGGATGCCAGTTATACATCCAAGCAAAATTAGCACAAGTTTCAGGTAATGCTGCATAGTTGGGGCATACTGTTAAACATCCTGCCGCCATCGCTTCAATAGCACAAATGCAAGAAGTTTCAGCCCAAGTTGACGGATAGGCAAATATATGTGCCTTAGTAAGAGCACTACGAATAGTAGCATTATCCACAGTACCATGATAGTTGATTCCAGGATGTTGCTTACAGAACTCAAAAAGTTCTTGATAAGGTTTGTCGCGCTCAGCCCATCCATAAAGCTCGAAGCTCGAGTACACGTCGAGCTCAATGTCCTGCCTTTCTTCATAAAGTTTGGCGAAAGCCGCAACCAATATGTCAAGACCGCGATGCGGAGTCGAATGGTAAATAAGTCGAATTTTATCTTTAGGTTTTTCATGACGCTCAATAGGCTCAATAGCATTTTTTAACACGATACCGTCTTGATATGGAACACCGAGACGATGGAAATATCTTTCTTGTTGCCAGTTACTGACAAAAACTAATTTAGAAAACTGCTTACGATACTCAGCATCTTTTAAATTCTGCACTTCAGGATCTTCTGCTAAATCATGTAGCCAAAGAATAGATGGGCGATCAGGATCTATCTCTCGAACGCGAGAACAAATAATCTGAGCCTTGTCCTTCAGGTTTGCTGGTAGCCTGTCATACAGACCATACTTCATCAACTCAGTGCCACCCATGGCATTCTTAGACAACTCATCAGTAGCAACACTTTTAGGTGGTGTTATCTTAAATGAGAATGTGTCGTCAGAACTAATTGCTCTCGCGCCTGCTTTTACGCTCATTCTTCTTCCTCTTCATTCGGTTCAACTTCACCATTTGTGACCCAGTCAGACCATTGATCTCTAGCTTCTTCTAACATGTCCCAATCCATTTCCATGCATTCTTCTTCATCAGGCTCATCAGTTTCTTCATTGATGGGATAAGTCAAATAATTTTCATGGATCAAGTCAGTATTATCCAAAAAGTATTCATACTCATTACCATTCAAATACTGAAATCTTCCTACGAAATTATATGCCTCATCATCATGATCCATAATAAGTTCTGAATCAGGGTCTTCGGCAAAAGCATTTTCATAGATTCTTTTGAATAAATTACGTGGTGGAGACCAAGCGGAATATCCTGAGACGTTAAGAGTTGCTTCTCCACTATCTTCCTCAAGATGATAGTCTACATCGTCAATATGACACCATTTAGCACCAACACATTCAATGAAGAAATTGTATTCGTTCTCAACTTCACCTTGATGGTCATACAACTCTTTGATGACCTCTATAGGATCAGCTTCAGTAGTACCATCAATATTTGAACTGATCGATGTTAATTTATCAGATATATTCTTCAAGCACTTTGCTTTAGAATTGACAGTGACATAGTAATAAACATGATTAGCCATATTTTTTAGTCACCTCAAACGTATTGATCGAATCTACTCTGAACGAACGCCAATCTTTTTTCTCAAGATCATACACTGCAACAGCTTCTTCATTCTTTTTCTTACTGCTCTTTGACTCAGTTTTAGGCAGTAAGTCTTCACGCAATGTGCAAAGCATATCTCTTGCTTCACCGTTAGCTTTTGTAAACGAAACTTTCACAACTTCATTCAACAACGTGTTTAAAATGAAATCTCTAGCGACCATAATATTCTCCATCAGTCATTAACAAATTCTTCCATCATAGGGAAGATAGGTTGTAGTACATTAGCACATTCACGTGCCACTAACATATGTTCTTTTTGAGTACCATTACCCGACCTCAAATCAATGTAATGCACCCAAGAACGCAAAGTACCATTCATATATAGACGAGACTTAGTGAGTCCTTCAGGCAGGAGTGCTCGAGCCTGTTCTTTAGCAATACCCATCTTGATTGCTCTACGATATTCACGGGATGCCATCCACTCAACACGACTCTGAATACGATACCAATCGCGTTCCATTTCTCCATCCTCGACTGCTATACTATTCTGTCGATTCTTTAAGCACTGCAGACGTGCTTCACGTTTTTCAAACATCTCATCAAAGTCTTGATCAGGATTAGCATATCGCTGACTAAACTCTTGAAATGAGAAAGAACGATGGCGAAGAATCTGCCGAGCAATATCCCGTGTCGTTTCAATCTCTAGACAAGCACTGACCATCTCGAGCGGGGACCAGTGTCCATGTTTGACCAAGTATCGTATAAGTTTTTCCGATGTCTCAGTGTTAAGCTGGTTCGATGGATTGGAGACACGGGCTGCATACGCGATGAGCTCTTGGGCGTTATCGATTCCCTGTGCTGCAAGATCTGCAGGTGGCTGAGACCAGGATATAAGTTTAACATTCATTAGATATCTCTTTTAGCGCAACAAATTTCAAATGTATCAAACAGAGTTTCAAACTTGATCTGATATAACTTCTCAAGTCCAATTAGTATATTAGCTAATTCATCATCAGTCAACTCTCTTTTATCTAGATGAGTAGTGTAAATGAGTTTAATATCATCTACAATATTCCAGCAATGCATGATTTCCTGCTCTAAATCAAACCGAGTTTTTGGGCTCTGTCTTTGCCGCTCCACTTCACGAGTCAAATCAATGAATGCAGAGTTGTATGGACTAGCAGATTTAATTATACCAGTGCACCAATTTTCTGCACAATCTTCAGCATAATTTACGCTGTGATTTTCCATTGATCTTGTTTCAATTAGCAGATCACCTTCGTACATCTGAACAAAATATGTACCATTACTGATCGCTACTTTCGCGCTTCTTTTTGGATACTCTGCACTTCCCAGATACTCTGTTAGAATCTCCATCACTCTTTTCCACCTTTGGATTTAATTGTATTAATCTCACTTCAAGATGAGCAATGACTTCTTCATAACGTTTCGTTAATCCACGATTGCCTCTTGAACGCCAAAACTCGAGGTTGCGCTCAGCAGCTCTAAGAGCATTACTGACGCCACCCCACTCACGAATAAAATGCTCAACAGCAACGTCCATTAGCGCACCCGATAACTAACATTAACTGTCACATACGCACCAGGATCGCGATTCATGAACACGGTATATTCTTGGTTGTTCATTTCATATCTCACGTTATAACCTTGAACACGCTCTTCATACTGATAGGTTGTTTGAGGAACGCAGTTCTGGACGTTTTTGTAACCGACAATCGTACGATTACCACGCTTCGCTTGATCAGCACCCATGATAGCACCGAGGACAGTAGCAGCATCCTTACCTTTACCTTCCCCAACTTGATTACCGATCGCTCCGCCAATCACTGCTCCGAGGAAAACATCACCAGTAGAAGCAGTGCTGTCATAAACAGGAACTTGACTAGTTGAACACACTTGAGTTGTTGTAGGAACAGCAACTTGCGTCTTGATAGGAATTACCTGAGTAACAGGAGCTTGGAAAGTTTGGTTCTGAGCGAGCGCAGTACCAGAGAAAACGAGAGCCGAAGCCAAGATCATCAATTTTTTCATTTCATCACCTTTAATCAATTCAGTATTAATTATGCACTATTTATGGAAATAAAGCAAGCGTTTTTATGAAAAAAATTCTAATAATTTTAGTCCGACTGCAGTAGCAGTGACAGCAGATCCTATCATAATTGCCTTATCGTTCCAGAGACCACCAACATATACCCAGCCAATTGCTGAAATGAAATAAGAGATAGTCCCGTAAAGTGCAAAAGAACTGCTCATCAAGAATATGCCCATGACACCAGTAATTACTGACATCCATTTTACTATCCAAGAAATATCATCTCTGGGGGTAGCTGGAGTCAGAGCATCATTTTCAGCCTGTAAAGCAGTCAGCTCTTCATTCAATCGCTTTTTTTCTTTACTCAGCTCCATTGCGAGCTGAGCAGCTTTACTCATGACTGCTGGTGAATCCTCTTTAGGAGTTTCTTGATGAGCAGATTTTTCCATTTATGTAATCAATCCTGATGTTGCTTGCCGATATGCCTTGACGACATCATCATTAGTGGCAGTATAGAACACATAATTTTGAATGGTGATCTCATCAGGATTGTCTTCGCCTGTCATACAGACTCCGCGAGCAAACCCCATGTTTCCACCTTCACCGTAAACTAACATGCGTGGGTCATCTAGAGTGATGGCTCCACCGCCTGTGTTATTTAACTTACCTACAAACTCACCTGCCATTGTGACGACAGAAACTACTTGACCTTTATTCATCTTCTTTACCTTTTTAGCATTACTCTCAATTCATTGTGTCCATTCTTCAAAGTGTGAACGGCATGATCATCTATTTTACATCTATCAAGATGTTTAGTCAACTTTTCTAACCACCACTGTGGCTCTTTTATAATTATATGAGTGTTACGTCCATCAGGAAGTTTCTTTTGTGCTGGGTAACACGCAATGACCATATAAGCATGGCGATCGATCAGTTTATCCATACCTTGAACAATCTCAGCAAGATACTCAAATTCTAGATGTTCCATTACATCAAGACAGAACATCATATCATAAGATTGTGTTGGATATTGGTGATACTTTTCTACTGCTGGATCATATCCATCAACTTGGATATCAGGAAAATCTTCTTTAAGTTTATTAACAAGATTTCCATGAGCGCAACCATAATCTAGAATAGATTTGGGATTATGCTTGGTAACAAAGTTGAATGCATCTTCATATTCATTTAAACGTCCAGCAAACATATTACGCTGATGCATCGATGATAACTGCACTTTATAGTTTTCTGAAATCATTACATAATTTCCTAGTGGAGCCAAGGACAGGAATCGAACATTCCAAAAATAAATGGCGGAACGGGGGGAATCGGGTAACCCCCAAGGAGGTACTATCTGATGTACCTTTCCGAATGGACCTCCTACAACTCGCAACCTCGCTAAAGGTATGGACGCTATCCCTTTGAGTTTACCTTATCCCCCATCAGCGAGAGATATTCGGTCACGTTCCTATCGGTGTTGCAATCACCGAACTCGGTTTGTCTAATGATTATTTCATTAGACTGAAAATGGCTGGGATAGTAGGGCTCGAACCTACGACCGAAGGATTAACAGTCCTTTGCTCTACCAACTGAGCTATATCCCAATAAATTGGCGTCCCCTGCAGGATTCGAACCTGCGACCCACAGCTTAGAAGGCTGTTGCTCTATCCAGCTGAGCTAAGGGGACAAAACTTTAAAACTTACAATCACTCTTTGCAATTAAATAGATAGCTGCTACAACGAGAACGCCACCAAGAAGAATCACATCAAGATAGTTTTGGGTGTATTCCATAAAAACCTCATAACAAATCAACTATTCAATTATAAGAGATACTCGCACAAAAAGCAAGCATTTTTTTTAAAAAAGATGGGGGGATTTAACCCCCACCCATCAAGCTGCCTCAGCGAAATCAATCGCTGTTTCAAGAGCCTTCAACTTAGTCCGCTGGTTAGCACCGAACCAAGCAGAAGTCAGACGAGTATCAGTACTGCGTCCCAACTCATGGTCAGTCAGATAAGTCACAGCATTAAATGCCTGCCACCAAGAACCTTCCGCAAACTCAGCTCCTGGTTGAGTATGTAGCACTTCCTTCGCACGCAGAGCATTACGTGACACTTCCTTCTTACCAGAAGTTGGCCAAATCACATTGAAATAGTCATCAATGCTTTGATTGGTGAAACGCTTATTACCAAGGAAGAAAGCCATATCCTTGTACTGCTCCATCTTCTCATGCGAGATACCCAGAGTTTCTTTCACCATGTCAGCATTAAATGCACGACGGTGATTCACTGAAATCGCATTCAAAGAGTTACTGTTCAGAGAAGCAGTCAACGTATTGTTGCAGACTACACGGATCGGTGTGAACCGAATATTGATCCCTGAACCAAACTCATGAGGATTAGAGAACAGAAGATATCCTTCCATCTTATCGCCATTGAATAACTCAAATCCTTCATCCTTGAGTTTAGCGAGAACCCATACTAACTTACCCTCACGCAGAGAACCAGCCGTATGCATCTCCATAGAACCTTCATCTACAAACTCACGGAAGAACTCGAATGCTTCGCGGTTTTGTACAGGGTTCCAAGCATCAGAGATCTGAGACAAGAACTTGCCATCAGAATCACGAACCAATGCTTTCTTACCTGTTTTGACCATCTCGCCACCCAACTCATAAAAAGTATCGGTAGCATACACATTCCAGTCAAGACCAGATTTCACGAGCATGTCATCTACAGAGATGTCATTATTCACAGCTGTACCCAAGCCATGCCAAGGAGTTTCACCAGCATAAGCCATTTGGGCTTTCCCATTCACAAATTCTAAATTATGAGCCATAATAAAATTTCCTTTTCACAATTGAACATACATTCTAATTTATTCTGACAAAAAAGTCAAGCATTTGGCAAAACTTTTTTTGTAATATTTTCAAATTTTCTACGAGACCGACTGAATGACAGCGGTTTATTGAAGAAGAATGGTGCGCTTTCACCCTCACGCTTGAAGGCAACCAGTTTCCCACCCTCATTAAGATAATAAGTGTGTGGGTACAAACCTTCAGTCGTTTCTACTAGCACTTTGCAGTAGTCACTCATACTGTCACCTCCAAGTCAGCATACTCTTCGTATGGAAGAGGCTCGCAATCATCAGGCAAACCTTTCTTCCACTCGGCAGCAAGAGCCTCAGCTTCTTGCTCTTGCTCAAACTGAAGACGGAGCTGGTAACAGATATTCTCGTAGGTCTGTTCCAGATCCTCAATATCCATTTCGTCCCAAGCAAGACGCATGCGGCAACCATAGAGGTCTTTCGACGCATCACTGATGCCATTGATCAGCTCATTACGCTTGAAGTCCTCTACAGTGTAGACACCCATCTCAGCCCAATGACTCAAGTCATCAGTGTACTTAGACATCCACAGTCCAGGTTCCTGCTCCATCATCAGATCAGCTTTAGCATTCAAGGACTCAATGTATTGAAGTAAACCAGACATAATAAAACCTCTTTTTCTCAACAACAAATATAGTATGCATCATTGTGAGAAAAAAAGCAAGCGTTTTTATGAAAAAAATTTAATTTTATTCTATGCCCATTTCTTTACGGATTTTAGTGGCACTGATTTGCTCAATGTCTTCACCTAAATGTTCCTGTTCAATCTTATAGCCGACATCTCTACCATAGGTGATGTTGACGATATTAGGAACTACCATGATTTTGTATCTACCCTTATAATCCATGTCTAGTGCACGTGTGATCCTTTCTTTTACGAAATTGGGATCAAAGGGATTGCTGTCATTCCAGCCCTGACAATCACGAATCATGATGACGACTTGCCCATGTTTTGCGAGTGCCTTCTCAAATAGAGTCTGATGTCCTAAATGCCATGGCTGCCAGCGTCCAAGCATCTGTACAGTTTCTTTGCGATTATCCCACTCATATGGCTGAGTTTTTCCATTGATACGATCAGCAATTATCTCCGCATACTTATCTGCATTTTCTTCAGTCATCTCATATGAAAGTCTGAAATCATAGTTGTCAGGGTTTTTGAACTTTTTATTAGTGTCCTCAAACCTACCCTCATCAATCGTATCCATCCAAATAATCCAGTCTGGGTTAAACTCAGCTCTCAACAAATGCGTTGGGCAAACAAAATCAGCAATCGCATATTTTGTTGCTGATGTCTCACACAACTTACGCATTCTAGTTGCTTGACGCAGTCTTCCCAAATCAGAAAAGTCCCAGTCATCATACTTCTCGCGGACTTTGTCAGCATTAAACCACTCAGCATCGCCCAATATTTTCTGTAGCTTTTCAGCGAAATATGTTTTTCCTGATCCAGGCAAGCCCATGATGAGAATTTTGATTGGTTCAGCTTTGTTCATGTTTACCCCATTTAATTTTAGCCCAACCACGTTCGTGGTAGTAATACAGAATTATTTTAGTTATGAACTCCAAGGAAGCGATACCTGTTGCTGCCGCAGGGTTCCCAGTGATCCACCAACTAATTAAGAATGTGCTAGCAGTTGCTATGAATCTCCAACTAGCAGTCTTAGCTATAGATCTTAGTTTGCTTTCCTTCATGAAAATCGCATATGTCCTGATAAATTTCTTCTGGATGAATTGAATTCATCGCATCCTTACAATGCGAGCAATTGATTTGCTTTCCGCAAGGTGTTTCTGGGTGATCATACACATAATATGTTTGATTACGATTACGATAACCTGTAATATTGGGAGTAATTACACCACCACAAATTACAAAGGCACGTTTATTTCTCGCTGCAGCAAAGTGATGCATTCCACCCTCTGTTGTTACGATTGCCTTTGACCATTCAGCGATAGCGAATGCATCACGAATATTATCAACCTCAATATTGTATGCACCCTCAAGTTCTGGCTCATCGTATTCAACACGTCCTGACACATCAGTGTAGTTTCTAGAGGGAACTAATCTAACCACGTGGTATTTTCTACGAACTAGATCACACAGTCGCTGCCACTTATCAAACCCCCAAACCTTATTGTCAGCGAGAGTTGTTCTTTTAGCATCAGGATTTAAAATGACAAATGGTTTATTATCTTGAATGATTCTGTTCAAAGTCACTATTGACCATAAACTTTCTTCATCAGAGATTGAATATGGTGCTGGGATTGGTTCATAAGGTTGATAGTGAATACAACCATTACCCCAACCTTTTATATACCAACGATTGCCGTTGGGCTTTTCAGGAACATAAATCTTTTCACAATCAGTAACAGCGTCATGGTCGACAACCCAATTCAGATCATCCCAAATGATTGATTTTTTTCGGTTAGCATGCACGACAGAGGTTGGGTTCTTTTCCCAAACTTTCCTTGCCTCACCCAACCACATCAAGTCATCACCCCAACCCATTATACACCTCTCAAGTGTTCCCAGACTTTGCCGTTTTTAAGTTCTTTTTGATGCCATTGCGCATAAGACAAATCATACAACCACTGCATACGCTCTTGTTCATTGACCATCTTAGGATCTAACAATGCATCGACGCTAGTGCTACTTATATCATAAGCAAAACTTCCAGGATCACAAGCGATGACAGGAACACCATTGACTACAGCATCAACTGCATAACCAGAAGAATACGTGAATGCAACCCAGCAATCTTTAAATGAATCCAGCAAGTTTTCCTTTGTTCCAACTTCAAATTCGCAACCAAGTTCAATCATACCATCTATGTAACTCTGATCAAATTCACGCTGTAACTGTGGAGTTCTGACCACGATACGTCTTTCTAGTCCTAGTGTTAATAATATTTCTTTTACATCTTTGGCAGTTTCATATGCCCACTTAGAAATATTAGCACCTCTCAATGAGGCATCTCCTGGAAGTTGTAGAGCGATAGTGATTCTATTACCTTCAGTTCGCCATGGCTTGACATCAATCTCCAAGTCTTTTTGTATTTTAGTCCAACGATCACTAGGACTGTTTACATTATTGAAGTTGCCAGTGTCTGCTAGGAATCCATTGACGCCAATACGATGATACACGTCAGACATAACGTTCTCAACTTTTTTTCTGCCGAGCAATGGTGTCTCAATACAAATAAACTTTGCATTTTCACGTTTACAAAATCTAACTACTTCATTTTTAACTCTATGGTGTTCATCATCTCTTGACTTCCATGATCCCCAAATAACATGATAATCTGCATAATCAGGAAATATGCTTCCATCAAAATGTAAATCTGCTACATCACCAAACTTATTGATGCTCTTAGCAAAGTCCCAAAGAATATCACGCTCAGCTTTATTTGGGGTAGAAAGCATATGAACTGCAACTTGCATTTTAACGTCCTATAATATTGTAGTCACCAAACTTTTCGTCAGGAATGCGTTTGGTATGATCATAACCATTTTCTTCAGCTTCTTTTAGTGTGTCCCAGAACAAGTCTACAACATCTTGACGCGAATGCTGTTCTGGTGTTCCTGTAAACCAAGCAGGTTGCCATGGTTGGGTAGACATCTTAGTATAATGTAATTGAAAGATACTGTCAAGCGTATAATTTTCACCGTCTAGACAGTTCCACTTAGGATCTAGATCTAAAACATATTCGGAACTTCCTGAGAACCGATTGATATTTCTATGGTGTGAATCTTCATTTCGTTTCATTCGTCGGACTGGTTGTAATAATTCACCTGCTTTCTCACAATCAATTAACATCACACAAAACTCATGCCCACCAAATCTTTGCCCTCTACGTGCAGCGAATGGTTTGCCTTCCATGTCTATGTCAAATAAATGAGCAAAGTCAGTAATGTTAATCATATCACAATCAGTATAGATTGCTCTACCTTTAAATTCACAGGCTTCAGGAATAGCCCAACGGAATCCTGAAAATGGAGTAGACCATCTCCTAGTATCCCAACCACCCCAAATACTATTCTCATTTTGTGTTTGTTTCATCCAATGAATTTCTACTTCACGACTAGCATTCTTACGAATAGAATATTCATATGCTGTTTCAATTTTAGCGTCTTCACCATTAGCTGAAGTGCCAATAAAAATACGAATAGGATCACTCATAGCAAATTTTCCTTAACAAATACCATACCTGTCTTTTCTAGCCAAGATTCCTTTCCTCGCTTTTTATCCATAGTAGAGTTCTCTAAAACTTCATCCAATATTTTTTGCGAGAACACGAAACCATATTCTTTAAACTTCTCAATCCAATAATCACGCTCTTTGCAATTTACATGCAATGGACCAGGATCCATGTTACAAGTGCAGATTACATAATTACATTTATCAAATATCTTCATATAATTATGCATATGCTCTTCAGGGACATGTTCTAGGAACTCTACTGACCAAGCCAAATCAAACGTCTTATCAGTTTCCCAAGTGCCAACAGTGAAGTCAAGTAAAACATCAGGATTTACCGTGTGATCACCATCAATACCGACTGCTTCTAAACCGATTCTCTTGGCGTGACTGACTTGCCCTCCTGGACCACAACCAACATCCACCATAGATTTCACACCATAGTTTTTCATCATCCATTTCAAAGAACCACGATCAAACCATGTCTTGTTACTGTGCCCACCTAAATGTGCTGCTAATTCACTCATTAAAACTTACTCCAAAAATCGTCACTGTTTCTGGGAACATTAATTGCTGTTGCTGACGGATAAGGATTGCTGCTAGAATAATCATTAATTAATATTCGTTCGCCATGAGGAACATCTAGCATCACATTAAAATTGACGAAACCGTTGTCGATCAAAAAGTCACGAACCTTCTCTTCAGTATATCCAGGTCTGCTAGATACAAACATAAAGTAAGCACCATCATCATGCATCTGCTTTAGTTTCTTAACCGCATTCGGAATACCAACTATATCTTCCTCAATACTGGGATAAAAATACTCTGACTGATGATTGATTAGCGTTCCATCTAAATCACAAAACACTACTGGATATTTTCTTTTGAGATCGTGCCACTCTTTTGCCGTTCCCACATCAACGTAGTCATCAACCTCTACTGAAACAAATACTTCTGTTTCTAACAGTTTCTTGACAACATGCGAAACGAATCTTTCGTCATCCTGATTCAAAGACTCAAACGCATCACAGTATTCACCAGCGTTGTTGAAGCAGTAACCCCCTACAACAATATGATTACTCACCACTGACTTCTCTACAATATTGGTGATGATATTTTGTTCGTTGGTGATTACGAAACTCTTTGCTGCAACATTCTGAACTTGTAAATTATTTCTTAGATCTACAGTGCAAATATAGTTTGCTGCATTAACTCGATCAAACTTGAAATGTGCATCGCAATCTTGAATAAACAATGGTTCCTGATCATTAATATTGATCGCTATCTGATAAACAGTATCGGCTGGACCTGTTGTTTCATGATCCAAGATAACTACCTGTACAGCGTCACCAAATGCTTTGTTCAGTGCGTGCTCAGCATTATAGTATTTTGCATGCTCTCTCAGTATCGGGATGAATATAGTATCCTCACCCAACCACTGTTCTGCTGCGTGCTCAATCATCATTCTACCGTCTGGCATACTGAGTAGATATTTTGGTCTAGTTCCTGGAAACCTTGAGGATTTTCCAGCGCATGGAATTATTACAGCCATACTTTAGTCAACTCCCTGTTAATCAGAGCTTTATTCTCTTTTTCAATACAATATGCTCTTACTCTTAAAAGCATAAAACAATACAATGCCTGATTATTCATTTCACCATATTCTTCTTTCAATGATTTAGAAATTTTATCACAAACAATTTTATGATTGACAGTATTAGTTTTCTTTCTTAAGAACCAGTGTCCGTCTAAATCTTGTCTTAGCTTTGCTGCATCAAAAACCCAACTGTTAAATTCTGTTGGGTTAGGATCTATTAGATAAAACTTACCTTTCTTGTAAATGATATTTTCTAGCGTAAAATCACCATGGATCGGTCCATATGGTAACACTTTGGGTAATCGCTCAATTAAATCAGCAGCCAACAATGGAGTCGGATCATCTTCATCAAACGCATTGAATAATCTGCGAATCTTTTCTTCATACAGTTCACTGAAATCAAATGTCTCAGTTGCGTTTTCTTTAAAAGTATCTAACGACTTTTTCAAAAAAGCAATCAGCTTATCTAATTCTTCTATAGAAGCATACTCTATATAAGTGTACATGTCAATACCATCAATATGTTCCATGGTATAACAATCGTTAGAAACTTCATATATTTCAGGAGTATTAAATCCTAGATGACGTAAATGATTTTGAAGTGCCGCAGCATCTTTTAATTTGTTGCTTCCGCATTTTTCAACAGCATATCTGCCGTCAGGATATTGTATTAGTTTCACGACGCACCCCGAGTGTCCAGTAAAATGCTTAAGAGTGTTGTAAAAGTTTGAGGACAGTTTCCGCAGTTTTGGCATTTACAATCATGTTTCCATTTTTTGATTTAGGTCTTTCGCTCGATGGTGGTAAACTCTTTTCTGCCGCAATGGTATGCCAAGTAGCATTATTAACATCACCCAAGTTATTCCAACCACACTCCTCATTCACTTCAAATGCATGATTGAAGTCAATCACGTTAGGACTATTCGCAAACAACAGATGCGTAAATCCTGCACCAGTCGGACCAACAATATTCTCTGCTCCTGCGAATAAACTGATTTTTTCACACAATGTAAGACTTGTTAAATTATAACTCTTAAAGTCATATTTTTCAAGCACTTTCATGAGATCATTTTCATTTTCTATATGACGAGCATTAGCATCAGCTCTAGAAATGTAAATATTTTTAATACTGTACGCATACTCATCAGAAATCATATTCTGCTTCAGATATCTTGCTGCCCACTTAGCTGACTTTCCACGATTAGATATTGAAGGATGAGTGAACACGTGTATTTCAGGAGAACGAAATGAACAAGGGATTTCAATTTCAATCATTCGCTCAAGTATGTCAGGGAAAAACTCAAGTGCCTCTTTCTGCCATGACTTTAGAGGATTGACTATGATCGGATAACTATTTTCTCTAAGTGCACGGATGGTAGGGAGGTCTTCACAAAAGTAATGCCAATAGTGTCCAGTTGTGGTAAACCACTGATTCACAGGCTCATTGAAAATATGCTGCCGATAATCTTCTATTTTGATATTGAATGATCTAGAATAATTATCCCACATAGCTTGATTCGTTCGAAAGGCATTCGCCTGTTTACCAAATCCGCTGTTGTAAATTTTATCACCTTGAATTACTGACTGTAACCCACACTCATCAAATCCTGAAGTACCTGATACACCAATAGCATCTTCAAACTTGATGTCGACTAGAGGTGGAGTGGTGTATTCAAAAACCTGTTCAATACACTCATTATCTTTCCAAATATTTGCTGTGTATTTTCTATGTTCACTTGGTTCAATTACTTTTATTTTGTCTTGATTATGATTGACGTAACCTTCGGTGTCACGCTCTCTGACTTCCATTTTCTAATTCCACTCCAGCTTTACAAATGTAAAACGCATCAATAATATCACCAGACGGATTCCAACTATTTTCTGTCTGCCCTAATAACTCTTTTAAATTTAATCCAGTTTCCTGAATAAATGTTTCTTGCATCAAGTTTTTGTCAGCATTACCTTTGCCAGTTGCTATTTTCTTGACAGCGGTAGGAGCTACGGAATCGTGATCGATACCCTTTTGCCAAAGGCGATCTTTGAGAATAGCTGTATTTTCAGCGATGTGAAATACCCTACCCTTTGAGCCCATACTATATCCTTCAATGTATACCTTTTCTGCATTGAACATGTGCAGAACATACATCATAACCCAGTCAGCTATATTACTATATCTTTGCTGCTCTGTAAAGTATTCTTGGTGTTGAACACCTAAAATATTTTTATATTTCCCTTCAAACTTTTTCTTATCTGTCAGGAAATAAAATTTACAATTGTCAAATGTAATGTTTTCTTTATCTAAACATATACAAATTGCTGGTGATGTTAAAGAATAATCAACACCTGCTACGACTCGCCCCATTTGTAATCACCATCTGTCTCACCATATTCGTCTACTTCTATGTAGTCATCCTCAGTGAGCTCGGCTGAGCAGAAGGGGCATGCCACTAGGGACATGCCTCCTTCGTCAGTATCGGTGAACTTTACAAAAAACCCAGTATTACATTCTTCGCAAGTAACGTCAACGACACGAGTATCAGGCTGCATATGCTTCATCCCATGAACCAGTCAATCCTGCAACTTCATACTCCGTCACTCTATTTTCAAAGAAGTTGGTGTGATCAGCACCACTCAACACCCACTCCAACCATGGTAAAGGATTTTCCTTAACCTTGAAGTTTGGCTTCAAGCCAAGCTGAAGCAGACGTCTGTCAGTGATGTAACGAATATACTGCTTGACTTCTGCAGCATCAAGTCCCTCAATCGTTCCTATCTTGTAAGCCAGATCAATGAACTTATCTTCTAAGTCAACTGCCAGTCTTGACATTTCATAGATCTCTTTCTTAAATTCTTCATCTACGATTCTAGGATGCTCTGAACAGTATGATCTGAACAGCTTTGAGTTTCCTTCAACATGCATAGATTCATCACGGATTGACCACTCAACAACCTTGCCCATGCCTTTCATCTTACCGAAACGCTGGAAGTTTAACAACATAACGAATGATGCAAACAGAGCAACACCCTCATTCATCACAGACTTAGCAAGAGCTAGTCCCAGTCCGCGAACAGTAGAAGGATCGGCATCAGTCATAAACTCAACTTTGTCCACCATTTCAGTGTATTCAAGGAATGCGTGATATTCTGACGCTGGTAATCCCAAGGTCTCATTGAGAAGCGCATATGCCCGCTGATGGATTCCTTCACGTGCAGCAAAAGAGCCAAGCATATTACGCACCTCATTATTTTTAAACTTCGGAATGAACTGATCGTAATAGTTTTGCCCAACTGCAACATCTGATTGTGTGAATAATCTCAATATGTTAGTGATGTACTCTTTCTCAACAACACTCATTTTACCTGACTTCCAGTCAGAAACATCTTCTGACAAATCAACCTCATCTTCAATCCAATGTGCTTTTTCATGCCGAGTAGTAATCTCGACAGCCCACGGATAATGGAATGGTTTGAATGTAGTAGAGAACTGCGTGAGTCCACCAGACTTCTTCTTTAAGATATCTTCAGCTTTACGCATCAACTGATCATAGCCTCCGATATGCTTACCCTCAATAAAGATTTGCGGAACTGAGTTCACTGCTCTAAACTCAGGACTTTCACCGATAGTATCTTGAATGCCATTAATTTTCTGATAAAATGCTAGACGCTGTTCTTCATCATCCAGCTTAACTTCGGTGTAATTAAATCCATGTTGTGTCAACCAATCTTTAGCTTTAACGCAGAATGGACAGTTAGACTTTGAATATACTTGAATTTCCATTTATTTCCCTACCCTTGACATGCAACGCATTCATCTTGCGACTCATTAGTTTCATTGAACTCTACCAATCTATCACGTTCAATTTTCTGAGCCACGTTTTCTGCTCTATTTGAAGTCTCAGTTCTTAAATAATACAAACCTTTACAACCATACTTCCAAGCATTATAGTGTGCTGTGTGCACATATGACTTTGGTGCACCTGCTGGGAAGAATAGATTTAATGATTGCCCTTGGCACAAATACTTCTGCCGAGTACCGCCAAGATAAACAACCCAATCCTGATTAATCTCAATCGCAGTTTTGAATACTGCCTTTTGTTCATCAGTCAAAAATGCAAGATGCTGCACAGAACCACCATTGGTGATGATTGAACTCCATACATCTTGCGTGCTCTTATCTAGCGATTCTAATAATTGCTCTAGATACTTATTCTTGACGAGATGTGAACCTGCTCTTGTTCGGTGCGTGTAAGCATTAGCTTTGATGGGCTCGATACTCGCACTAGTTCCACCAATGATAGAGCTGTTAGCATTCGGAGCAATCGCAAGTAAGTGTGCGTTGCGTCGACCAGTACCTACCATGTCTGGTGCTTCACCACGTTCCTTACCCATTAACAACGTTTCTTCAATAGCTTCGCTCTGAATATGCTTGAAAATGCTTTCATTAACTTCACGTGCTTCTTCAGATTCAAAGGCGACCATGTGCTTCTGCAAATATGAATGGAAGCCCATAGCTCCTAGTCCTAAAGATCTTTCTTGGCTTGCACTATAACGTGCACGTCCGATCTCTTCTCCTGCGTGATCAATGAAATACTGCAGGACGTTGTCAAGAAAGCGGATAAGATCACGAACAATAGTGGAATCCTTCCACTCATCAAATTTCTCCAAGTTTAATGAAGATAAACAACATACTGCCGTCCGATCTTCTGATGTTGGTAAATGAATTTCATTACATAAATTACTACCATGAATCTTCAATCCCTTTTTCTTCATGGTTTCTGGTAATGCATTATTAGCGGTGTCAATAAAATTCAAATATGGCTCACCTGTACGGAAACGTGTTTCTAAGATTTGTTCCCACAACTTTCGAGCTTTCGCTGTTTCTCTAACTGACTTATCGCTAGGATCAATCAAATCCCAGTCAGCATCATCTTTAACTGCTTGCATAAATGCATCAGTCAAATTAACAGCATGATGCAGATTCAAACACTTACGATTGACATCCCCTGTTGGGATACGCATGTTCAGATACTCAATAATATCTGGGTGATCAATGTCGATGTATGCGGCATATGATCCTTTGCGTGTTTTGCCCTGACGATACGCTGTCATGTCAGCATCAACTGTGTGCAAAAATGGCATTGGTCCAGGAGCTTTATCTGACACTGAACGCACATTGTTCCAGTGTCCTCCGACACCACCACCCTTTACTGAAAGCCAACGCAGTTCGCTCGAGTGCTCAATCAACCCCTCTAGTGAATCTGGAACATATGCCAAAAAGCAAGAGATGGGGAGAGCTTTAACCTTCTGTCCAGGCAAAACAGCATTCGATAAAATGGGTGATGAGAACATGAACCAACCCTTTGAGGCTCCGTCGTAGATCCTCTGAGCTAACTTCGTGTCACCATAGGAATACGCTACTGCTGCTCTAGCATAAGCCTCCTGAGGAGAGTCTTCCCCATCAATCATGTAATAGTCTTGTAATAGTTTAAGTGCTTGATCTGTAAGAACTTTGTCTCTCGTTAGATCAATGGTAATACCAAGATGCTCTTTCTGCATTCTTATTAACACCTTTTCCAGACATTCAAAGCCAGCAATGCTGCCATCCCTGAATGTGTGTTTTTATCAATTAAAGACTGGATATCTGACGTACTGAAACCTGCCATTATCATATCGTTTATATCTTTAAACGGCATGTAATCTGGCCAAATACAAACTGAGTAGCCTGATTCGATAGTTTTTTCGATACGTTTAATGATTTCAGAGTTTCTTTTCTCATTGTCAAATACAAATACAGTCTTTCCCTTGTTTAAGTATGAAAGATTTATGTCGGCTCCTGCCATGGCTATGGCGTTGTACAAGAACATTGAATCGATTGGACCCTCTACAACATAGACAGTCTTATTGATATTCAATGTATCCAAACCAAATACTTTTGGAGCTTCCTCATCGAGCATTATCGTAATGTATTTTGCATCACTTTTTGCTAGAGCCCTTCCTTGAAACCCGATGAGTTTTTGCCGTTCATCAAAAAACGGTATGATTAATCTCGGCTCTTCTCTTTTTATATTTTTAAATTTTTCAGGGACGACGCTATTGACCCACTCGAAAAATTTAGGTGCATAAAAAAGTTTCGCATGATACTTGTTAGGTATCTTGCGGTGTAGTATATATTTCTTTAGTGGATGCTCGTGGCTTAACTGAGAGACTTTCTGTATATTTTTTAAAGCCCCATGAACTTCATACTGCTTCCTTTTCGGAATCAGTTTATCTTCCTTCCGAGTTCTTCCCTCAGTAAATTTTTCTAGACTGTACTGGCGATAAAGCTCAGGATCAATGCGCTCAAGTAACTTTGAGAAACTCATGCTCTCATAACAATTGTGACACTTGAACACCAGTCGATCTTTGAATCGAAATAGGTATCCTCGTGTTTTGCTTTTGTTTTTCTGGGAGTCGCCGCAGATGGGGCAACGGAAGTTATAGAGATCGTTATCTTTTCTGCTGAACTTCTCTAGTTTAGGCGATAGAAATCCGATGAACTTATGATCAACCCACAACGACATAATATACTCCAATAATTTAAGGGATCAAGTATATACTAAACTAATCAAGAAAGCAAGGACTGAACTGCAGGAAGCTGGGCTATGACAAACCCAGCTGCAGTTGCGATACCGATTACAAACCACTTCCACTTTTCAAGTTCGTTGAGTCTTTTATCCATCTTTTCGTGATGAGTCTTAGACTCTTCTTTCATCTCTTTGATCTCTTTCATGATCTCTTTATGAGATGAGGCAACTTCTTCGTAAAGTTCGTCTCTCAAGGAACCAATCCTTTTGTGTAATGTTTCGTACTGTTCTTGCGCTTCCACGCGACGAGACTCCAGTAATCGTAGTATGTAATCCTGTTCCATATTTACCATCACTTTTCGCTAGAAGATTTATTCTTACCTTTTTGCGCAATAGCATCCGCTCCAAAAAATGCTGATACTAATACAGCAATAGATGCAAAGTATGTTGGAGCAATGTCTGCGATTAATTGAGCAGCAGTATCTAAACCAAAAGCTGAGGTTAGGAATATGCCAATAGGATATAGTAAAAGTCCAAATAAAGCAAACCATGCCATCTTACGAATAGCATCACGTTGAGCATCTTGATCTTCTAGTTCTTTGCGCTTAAATTCCAAGTGCATATCCATCTCTTCTTTAGAGATGTGCCCATCACCGTTAGTGTCAATACCTTCGACGCATGATGCATCAATTGTTTTAGTGTCAGCCATTAGATTTTCCTTCTTATTATAGATTCAATCAGTTCCTATAACAAAGCATAATCTAACTAACTTCTATTTATTGCAATTTAGTTTCGCTGACAGTAACATCATCAGCATTCGGATTTACCGCATCCTCATAGTAAACAATTATCTGTGTTTGTTGATTAATATACCTTCTCAGCTCACCAACGTTTAACGCCAAGTTTTCATAATCTCTGATAGATAATGCGACAAAAGCCAAATCACCATTTAGCTCTTGAAATTCTAAAATGAACTCTTCCAAGTTTTCTTTATTGACAACATGGATTCGAGTATCAACCAGCTGGACTGGCTTCGGTCTCTCCACTATCGGGACTTGCGTCTTCTCGATTTTGGTCACTACCTGTACTTTCGGTTCTGGCGTCGGGCTGAACAGGCTGCAACCAGTCAGGAAGAGCAGAGTCGCCATCGCCACCAGTGTCTTGTTCGATATCACGCCACAATTTTGCCGTTGCACCATTCATCTTACCTTCTAATAATTCTGGCTTAGTCTTAGCCAATTCAGTTAAATTATGTCTTCTCAATTTATTTCTAAGTTCATCACCGTATGCCTCAGCCTTTTGAAGCTCACCCTGAAGTTTTCTATTAGATTCAGCAAATCGTTCCATGTCATTCTGAAGCGATTTAATGCTATCTTCACTAATAGCGATAGCAGTTTCTAACTTAGCGTTATTTTCTCTGAGTACACCGATACGTTCTTGTGTGTCATTATAATACCAATAAAACGCACCACCCATAGCAAACATCAATACAGCCATTACAGCCGCAAGTTTCAATCCCATTACTTTTTAAACCTTTTCACAAAATCAATAATGCCATCAAGTTTCCAGCGAATAACCCATCCTGCGGCAAACCCTACGATAAATCCTAGTGTCATAAACATATTTAACTCCTCAAATTTTTAATACTTGATTGGGCGTTTTGAAATCCTTTTTTCTCATCACTGTCTTAGCGACCAAATCAATTTCCTGATTATCTGAATCCCAGTTTAAAACGAAAGGAAGATTCACATCAGTTTGCATATCTTTAATTACTGCCTGCGCATCTGGACCAAGCTGTGCAATCTTTTTACCATACTTCCGATACGTTTGCTTAAACAAACGAACGAGTTCGGCTGGAGTAATATCTTTAAAGTTGCGAGCGTCATTAACACGGTCAATGAAATGGCGAGTAAATTCAACATCAATACCAACAGCTCTGAATAATTTGTCAGCATATTGTTCAACCTTCTTTAGATCACCAAGAGTAACCTTTTCCACCAAGTCTGCTTTTTTCTTTCTTCTTAGAATGCTAGAACCATCAACGGGACTGCGGAATCTTTTACGATTTCCTTTCATACCCACTTGATATTTTGGTGATCTCCAGTGAACAGGATCATCACCTGTTCCTGCTACTGCAGCACCAGTAGACATAGTCGGTGCATCTTCTTTTACGCTCTCTGATAAAGTCTGCATATCCTGTTGATCTGCAAACTTCCAAAAATCTTCTTCAAGTGTTTTTAGAGATGTGTTCTTACCCTCTTTCAGCAAAAACAATGCAGCTGTGTAGCGACCAAGCATCGTTCTACCAAAAGGAACTTTGGCTAGCATCTTTTTTAGATTGTTAACTAGAAGATCCATGTGAGTGAATGCTTCTTTTTCTTCACGTGTCTTCAGTTCTCTTCTTTTTCTGAGAACCTTTCCATCAGCATCAATGATTCCAAGCTGATATGCCTCTGTTTCCTCGAACGGAGTAGACAGTTTCTTGAGGAACTGATACGTGTAGAATGTTTCAAGCGGACTTTTCATAGCTCTGTTCCAATAACTCTCTTACTGTTTCGTCTTCTTCGATGTCACGCAAATAAATATCATCAGCATTCACGCCAATACCTTCTATTATGTTGACATCAATCCCCAAGAACACTAAAAATGCTTTCAAATAACCATGATGTAAAGGATCAATTTTCAAAAACAACATTCTAGTTGCAGGATAATCACCAAAAAGATTGCGTAAAATTGTCATATGAGTTATAATCAGTCTTGACTGTAACTCACCCTTATTCATAAAACGATTGAAGAGTCTTCTCAAATACTTGATTCTCTTCAAGTCATCCTGAAACTCCAACACACTTACACAATCAGGATTCTCATAATGTTTGGCAGCATATAGTTCAAAGTTCAAATCATCTAATCTTTCAAAACTCATTATAATAGTTATTCTGTCGGCATTTCATCTTCAGGTTCATCTTCTTGGGGATACAAAAGATAATCCCTAGCAGATGAAATTGACTCCTTCGCTCTGCTAATCTTGTTCATCCACCAACTGGGGAGAACATGATCTTCAGCAGGAATAGACTCTAACTCTTCTAAAATTTCTTCAGCTTCATCTCCGATGATTTCAACCATACGTTTGGCAGAAGCCAAGTCCATATGCCCGCTTTCGGAAATGGTAGTCAAAAAGTCTTCAAACTTCTTCATATTAGAATACCTCTAATGCAACTCTTTTGATTACAGTATTAGATACTGCAACATATAGATAGTTTTCATCCCAGAACAACTTGCCATCATGAGCAGCAACTGGTGAACCAAAAACTGTTGTAGCATTATTTGAGGCAGGTGTCTTGGCTGTATTGATCTGTACATGATCATTATTAGCAATCAACACACCAGTTACAGTTGTGTTTGCCTTAAAGAAGGACTTCGCTTCAATAATCGTATTCGCAGTAGTTCTCAACGTCCCTACTGCGATCGGATCAAAGAAGTTTTGTACAGTAACCTTCTTATTGGCTGGTGTTCCGCTTGGGTCATTGACCACATGTACCAAGTCATCGCTCGATACTGCGGTCAACTCATCAAGCTGAGTGATCTTTTTATCAGCCATCAGTTAATCCTTATGAATCAGGGAGTTCTACATCACCACTGTCATCATCACCGTCGCCAGTGATTGTCGACATAGCAACGAGTACTTCTGCTTTCTGACGTGTATTACCATTAGAATCAGTATATTGATCAGTGTAATGCACCCATCCAGCGTGAGAAGAACGCTCAGAATCTCTTGCTTCTACAGTAGCAGTAGCAGTTGAACCTGAACCACCAGCTCCACCGAATGTTACAGCAGGTGCTGAAGTGTAGCCATATCCCGCTTCAGTGATTGTGATAGTAGAACCAACTCCGATTGTCAAATCCACAGTCAAAGCGTCATCGCCCGAACCATCAATCTTAGTTGTGGTTGCTTCATCAAGAGTAGGCAATACAGTATAAGAACCGCCATCTACGATAGTTAATGCTGTCACAACACCTGACGCATCAGTAGTGACTGTCGCGTTTGCTGATGTACCAGTTCCACCATCAACTTCAATCGAATCACCGTTAGCGTATCCAGATCCACCAGCATCACCAACTGCCATTGTGATTACAGTACCTACCGCTGTAGCAGTAGCAGTTGTTCCACTAGTTGGTGCAGCAAGTGTTACAGTTGGACGAGCAGTGTATCCTGTACCTGCAGCAGTCAAAGTGATTGCAGTAACCTTGCCTTCATTTACACCCATTTCCGCTACAGAAACGCCATAAACTTGGTCACCATCAATTGACGTGTCGCCATCAATAACATATGCAGGCTTTTCACTTACAGTGTATGCCTTACCAGTCAATGTACCAGTAGTCAGTTCAGTGTTTGATACTAAAGTCATTGATGTTGCATTAGTGATTGCAGAAATCACTGCTTCCCCGCCAGCGTCAGCAATAGCGATGACATCACCTGCTGCATAGTTGTTAGCAAAAAATGTATCTGTTCCAGTAACAGTCAATCCGCTCAAAGCAACTGTTCCTGGTGACGCAATATCGTCTTTATTTCCCCAGAGTGACATGTTTAGTCTCCTTTAATTAGTATTATTATTTATTTCTTTTCTTTAGCAAGCATATCAGCAACTTTCTTATATGTTGCAATATCTTTCTTGCTGAGACCATAATCATTTGCTTTTCTTTCCAGATCAGCTATTCCTGGACCTTTGCCTTCGGAATGCGTACCACAAGAACCTTCGTGCACTTTACCACATTTTTCGCACATAGCTTCCATAGTTTCCCCAAACATAGACTTACGCAATTGATCTAGTTTCTTTGGAGAAACACCAAACTTAGCAATCGCATCTTTCTTAGACATGCCATCAAGCATTGCCTTCATTGCCGCAACTGCTTTTTTATCTTGCACACCTTCGTCTATTTCTACTTCAGGATTGACTTCTACTTTGTCTTCCTTTTTCTTTTCACTATCTTTGCCCATTGCTTCAGTCACTTTGTCTGGGTCCAGCTTGATTGTTACAGGAAACGTTTTTCCGCCAAACTCAAACTCTTTTTTCCCAGCCTTTTTGGCAGCTGCAGCCTTTACGATAAAGTCCTGAGCTGATTCAGTAGAAATTTCTTTTGGGATCTCTACTTTGATGCCATTTTTCTCAAAAACTTTCGTGCCAGTCATGACATTTTTAACAGCTTCTAGCATACCGCTAGAATAACTAAATTTAGAACCGTACATATTTTTCTCCTATGAAATCCCGTTCTGTTATCTTTACGATTAAATTCGTAGTACCTTTAATAACCCGATGAAAGTCGTATGCCTTCACCAAAATAGTCATACCCTCTTCTAACTCAAAGGGAACTTTATTGTCATACTGAAACTTCCATCCTGCACCACCCATAATTTCAATAATACGATCTTTTTTATCACGGTGCCAAATAAATTCGCTGTTAGACAAATTTACTGAAAATTCTCTCAAGAAGGATTTACTACCTTCTTCTCTCCAATCTTTGTATGGTATAGATTCACTCATTGCATTCTCCAGTATCACCAAAAAAAGCTACCACCGCCTTCTAATCCCAACTCTTTAGCATAGTAAGGAAGACGACATGCCCAATATCCAGGCTTGGTATTATCTTTCTTTTGATCGCACTTATGTCGAGCATTGAAAGATTTCCTAGCAGCAGGATCATTGAGTTTGACCTTCAATCCAGAAGTATCACCAAACTGCACTTTAATGACATTACCCTTGTCATTTTTAACATACACATAGAACTTCTTGTCACCACCACGTTTGGGGCTGTTTAGTTCTACATCTCTTCCTTTATATTCAGCCTCAATTAACGGAATATCTAACGGAACTTCTTCACCTTCATAAATGCCGAGTTCTCCCGCATTTGATTCTAACAACATGCGATCAAAAGCATCATCGGTTTCTAACTTTCCTTCCTTCCACAATCTGCGACACTCTCTAAAAAACTCATAGTATGCCTCACTATGTGGACGGAATATATTTTCTTTAATTGACAAATTATATTCAGTATGGTAATCGATGGCTTCAGAAATACTGTCATACCCTTCCACCATTGATGCTAGATCACGTGCATCCACACCTTGAAACTGTTTAGCAATCTGCGCAGCATAATACTCGATACTATGTTGCAGTTTACCTTCTTTGCGCTTTTTGTTAACTACTTGTTGTAAAATATCTTTAGCAACTTTATATGTGCGAGGCTTGGTCACATAGCGTCTCATCAGCTTTGTGAACCAATCCTCCTCAAGTTGTTTATCAAATTGCTTAAAACTTAGCATTACTTACCTGTCGCCAATTTAAGTGCATTCATAAAGTCTTTCTTGCTTCTACCCATCATCTGCTGAAGAGCTTGCTTCTGAATTGGCTTAGCAAGTGCTTGGTGAAGATTCATCAGTAATTTTGCATCTTTCGGGTCAATCTTCATGGTAGAACCATCAGCAAATTGTACTGGCTTCATACCTCTTAGATCAACAACTTTACGCAGCTGCATTACGATATTTTCTTCTTCCTCTTCCTTTGGCTTACGACCTTCTTCAATATCTGACTTGACCATGTCTTTGACAGTATTCAAGTGTCCTTGATGATAGTCGTGCCCCATTAAGCCTGCTTCTTTGATCTTGGCTTTGGCAATTTCAATACGACGAGTAATTTCATCAACATCACCTTGAGTAGCAAACCCACGATCTATCGCTTTACCTTCAATCTCAAGATACTGGTCAACAGCTTTCATTGCAGTTCTAACTTTAGGAACGTCGCCAACCTTTTCTAAGTCTTTCTTAAACTGCTCAACAGCAGCAGGACATAAATCCATGTATTCATATGTTTGCCCAGCTATTTCTACTTCTTCATTCATATTTTTCATGATATCATGTTGAGTTGCTGGCTTGATACCATAATCATTAAATGCTTTCTTGATGTCAGCATCAGAAAACTTTTTGTCGTTACCACTCTTGAAGTTGAACTTTTTAGCTAGATCAGAAATGAACTTTGGATTGCCACGCATCCAGTTAGCTTTGGTCAATGCCTTGTTGACATCATTCCAAGAATACTTTTCATCAAGTTCAAAGATTTCTTCTTCTGTCACTTCATCAAAAGATGCTACTCGCTTCTCTTCCATCAAACCATTTTTCTTAAGAATACGGAATACAACTTCACGAACATCAGTATCCATATCCATTACGATTTTATTGAGTTGATTCAGTAAGTCGCCTGAGTTGATCAGAGAAACCTTACCGAGCCGATCTAGGATAATAGCCAGCTTCTTCAGATTCGCACCCTCAATCGGATCCTTCACTGAACGGAGTTCTTTAGATGCTCTTGAATATGCCTTAGAATCTTTTGATTCTTTCATCTTTATGCCACGCTTCGCAAGTTGTCTTGCTCTAGACATCCCTGAAGTCTTCGTTCCATCACTATTTCTTGGCGTCTTTTTAGGTTTGGGATCAGGATCGAAAGGTGGTTTTCCTTTAGCAGATTCCATCAAACCAGCCTTCTTTAATGCTTTATCAAGTTCATCTTTAATATCTTTATTTTTAGCGAGGAGACCATAATCTTTATTCACACTAGCAATAAATCCACTAGCTTGTAAAATGTTAGGACTCTTCGCAAGAGCTTCCATGTTTCTAATCATGTCATTAAAGGTCGCTTTCATATCTTTGGAAATCTGTAGACGGGAAACTTGCTTGACTCCTTCAGCACCTTTCTTCCAGTTGGCAGAAATTTTTGCTGCCTCATCCAGTTCAACTTCTTCACGAATATCTGATACCATATGCAACTTATTATACATATCAACTTCCACATTAGTGCCGTCTTTCGCTGTACCGAACAGAACAGCGTTGGCAACTTTATCGACAGTATATTGCTTGCCTTGATACTTGAACGTGTTACCTTTCCTGAATGGCTCTCTGATCTTTATTTCTTCTAGATCAGCTTCTTCATTCTTTGGCTTTTCACCTTTCTCTTTCTTGGCAATGGCAATCGCTGCCTGTTGAGCAGGACTTACTGCTTCTTTCTTGTCAGGAAGCCCCTTATGCTTCGTGCTAGCAAAATCTTCTAAATCCTTTTCTGACATAGAACCTGCCAGTTCTTTAACTTCATCTGATACTTCATCATCACTCAGCTCACCACGCTTATATTGAAGCGCAAGTGCCATCAACTTTTGTTGAGCTACTGAAGTTGCCTTCTCTTCTAGTTCTATGAACTCTTCAAAAATTCTGTCTAAAGATTCCACTGTAAATTCCTCTTTCTTAGCTTTTTTGGCCTTCGCCCATAAGTCTGCGTCAGCAGTTGTTCTAGTCTTTCCACCGACAATGAATGAATTGACGCGAGCAAATGCCCACTGATGTTGTGTTGCTCCAGGACGATGTCCTGTCTTCCAAGCTGCCATCCCTCTATCGTACACTTTTTTCAGAATACCATAAGGAATGCCTGATTTTTTGGATTTTTTCTTCAGCCCTTCGATTTGTTTCTCAGTTACCAACTCAATCTCTTCGTTGAATGCTTTCTCTTGCCACTCATAAGATCTATCATCTTTGGTGATTGGACCACCAGATGCCCAAGTGTCGCACGAACGCTTAGAATGACACTTGAAGTGATGCATCCAGCAATAGCCCAACTCACCTGCACCCTCTGATACTTCTCCTGGCATACAATCTTTCATTCTTGGTGAAATATCAAATGCTACGCAACTTCCACAATTAGATTTTTTAGCAGCATCAACAGTGGTGTTCCACTTATCTGCCAGTTTATTCCAGTAATCTCCTGGCTCGCTCACATTGAGAGGTCCATACATATGATTTCTGCGAGTTAAATTACGGTTTTTAGTATTAACATCTACATTTTGAGTTGCTGTAGGGCATGCAACTTCTTGCTCAACCATAGGTATTAATTGTATTTTTTCTTTGACGCAATTGGGCACAGGTTTTCCTCCCTTACCTTTCTTCATACCAACCTGCTTGTATCCATCCCAGCAAGGATCTTCATCTTCGCCATACATTTGCTTGTACTTCTTTGTATACTTACTTGGTTTAGTTTCTGCGTCAGCATCTCCAGGAGCAGGCTTATATGACTTAGGATCGTCATCAGGCAACTTGGCTCCACGCTTGAACTGTTGCGCTCTACTTTTGGCAGTCTTTTTCTTCATACCTTTATAGTATTGAGCAGGCTGATCGCCTTTTACATCAGGCATTACATCTTCAGTCAGACGCATACCTTTACGGACTTTCATAAAAACCTCTTCTGCTCTTTTCTGGAGTGCTTTAGGTAATCCTAGTGTGAAACTTTTTAAATCACCATTCGCAGCAAGTTCTCTCATCTTTGAAGCTGACATACCTGACACGTCTTCAGCATCAGGATCTCTTGCTCCTGCCGAAACAACTTCAATACTGTCAAAAGTATACTCTTTTTGATTGTAGTTGTTAAGCAGTTTATCAAATTTTTGCACACGATCTGAACCAACAACCATAATTACGTTGTCATATTCTTTATCGAGTTCTTTTAAAACTTCAATGACAGTGCGTGCTTTAGACACCTTGACAATTGGACCGAACGCAACTTTAGCGTAACGAACTTTGTCAAGATATGGGAGAGGATTCTTTTTAGGATCCTGCGACTGCGACAAATAAATTGCTACATCAGCACGTTTACGCAACGCAGTTTTTTTGAGTTTACTGACCAATAATTCATGACCAGTGGTTGGTGGATTGAGCCTACCAAATGTAAATACAATAGTTTTCATCCAGGTTTCCCGAAGTGCTAACTGGTTAATTAATTATGAATATATTTAGTAATTAGGATCTTTGACCTGTTCCTTCGTCATCTATCAATATACCTTCCCCAAATACACCATATTCCTGCGTGCCTGCGCTGGCTTTGCCCTGAAACTGAATATCTGTTTTTTCGCTATATGCAAAGGGATAATATCTTTGAATATTCATCTGTTCTAGGAATGAAGTTTCTGCAACATTAAACTCTACTCCCGCTGGCGTGACAGCTCTATTTCTGAAAAATAATATACGATTGTTTAATGCTGCAGTAGCACTAAATGCGTCAATACGATTTAAATGGAAACTATGTCCAGCAGGAACTGTGAAAATTGAGGCTTGATTTCTACCAACTCTTGGATTTATTTGGCCATAGACTGTACTACCACCAGTTAATGTGATAGTGCCATTGGCTGTATTACCAGCAATAGTAATTAAATCATTGATTCTAAAAAACTCATTGGATAGAACGGTATTCGCTGTACCATCTACAGTGACATTTTCTGAAATGATTTCATAGTTAGAATCTAAACCAACCACTCTAACTGTACAGCTATCAGTCCCATCATCACTAGTCATTCCCATAGCTGTATTCGCAGTGGGATAAGTGTATACAGTGTTATTTTCCCAAAGAGGAATATAGCTGGCACCTAGTGATGAATTGAAACCAAAAATGTTTCTGACACTAGCATTACGAACAAGTCCTCTAGCAACTGAAAGTCTTTCTTCATCTAAATATCTTAAATACGGCATTATCGTTGCCAACCTTTCTTAATATTCGGAGAGAAGTTATTGTAAGAAAACTCCATCCGATCAACGAGTTTCACTGCATCACCCTTTAGTTTGTCAATGGCGACGAAGCCTTCCTGTCCTGTCACTTTGTACCCATCATCAGTCAATACGAAAGTGCTCAGGCTCTTTACCTTATTTAGTTTTCCAATTAAAACCTGTTTAGCATCGACAAGGAGGTTCTGAAGTTCGAAGATCTTTTCAAGATTTTTCTTGTTGGTGTTCGAGAAAAAGCGCATGACCTGAGCTTTCTTGGCTCTGGGACCTGCCTTTCCTCTTTCGGTTTTTCGTTTTGATTCTTCTGCACCGTAGTACTCCAATATGTAATCGATTAATTCGTTGACATGACGTTTCACATTCTTAACACGCTCGCCACTTCTCACCTTAGTATTATTGAACGTCTTTACTCGGAGTAATAACTCATCATCTGCAGATATGCCGTTGAGCGTCTTAGGATCTAGAGATTGAAATATTTTTCCAGCCTGTGACAATATCTTATTGACTTCAGTTGTTTCTGCCTTAGTCATTGTCGCTGCACCTGAGACATCTTTGTACTCAGCATCAGTAGAAAATACAGCAGAACTATCTCTCAGAGTATCAGCAATATTCTTACCGAATGATGCTCTCATATTCTCAAATGACTCACCGTCATAGTTCGTGTGCCAAACAACTCCAATTTTAGATGACAGTATCTGCCGAGCAAGTTTAGACTTCGCAGGAACTGCGTAGACAATCGTGTTTGGATGGAACGTAATATATTCCTCACCATCAATCGTTGTTTTATCTACTGTATCATTAGAGAACAAAAAATCACCCTGAATCACGTTGGTAATTCCAAGATCAGGGAAATGCTTCAATGCCAAAATTAATTTATTTTGGAGATCTCCTGAAGTATCTGCTTTAACTTCTGCTTCTGTCTTGTAGATCTTAGGCTCTTTATTGAAAATTCCTTTCTTGGCAACAAAAAACTTGCCGTCACGAGGATCGATACCAGCAAAAACGGCAGGAGCACCGTCCCACTTGACGGAAATATTAACTTTTGAATCACTAGTACCAGCAAGCATGTCACGTACAGCTCTAAGAAAATTAATAGCTTCCCTAGCCCCTGCAACTCCTCCATTTAGGACGAGATCTTCCACATGTTCCATATGAAGATTTTTAGATTCTTCGAGATATGATTCAAAATTCTTCAAGGTTGTAATCCTACTTTATCCGATGCCCGATTGGTTGAGTTTTTACTACGGAATACTACTTTCTTCACGCTGTCCTGTAACTCTGACATAATAACTGAAAAGTCACCAATCGGATTTGAATTGCCAATACTGTATTTAACGTATATCACCAGTCCTGAAGTTGCATCCTTAAAAATATTTGTAGGATTCGCATCTTTGTTTGCTTTAGCAATAATATACTTTTCAGTGTAATAAAAGATTTCGCCGATCTTTGGCTGTCCCTTTAAGTTTGGGATGTTGATTAAGTCAATTAGATCAGCGAACAATTCGTAATCATAGTTTGTTTTTTGAAAATCAGAAAACTTTATTTTACTTGCTGCCTGCAATGCTTTATTTGATAAAACATTCTTTCCTTCTATAGCATTGATTGCCTGAAAAGGAAACTGTACTGTAGAGTATTGAGTGATCATCTCAAGAATCTTTTTGACTGTAGAAGTATTGTATTTTCTCAAAAGATTTTTCTGCTCAAGTAATGTGATCACGTCAGCAGGTTTTAGTGTATTCGTAGTTGAACCACTCTTAGCTGAAATACTGTAACGAACCTTAGAACTGTCTTGGATATAGTAGTCAACGATCGGCTCATTACCTCTGAGCGGAAAGACCAGTGTTGGGTTGGTAGATAACTTAATTTGAGGAGAAAGTATTTTGTGCTTCACACAAGCGATTGCTCCTAGCATCTCACCATAGTCTTTCTGTATTTCATTGACACCACGGAAGTCGCCGAATGTTTTACGAACATCTGCCGCAGTTGTATTGTCAATCTTAGCCCAATATTTGGTCAATGCGATTAAGTATGTTTTCAGATCGGCTTCTAAGTCTTGCCGTTCTTCAATCTCATCAATTAACCCTTTAGCAAGTTCATCTGCTTTAAGTGATTCTTTTTTGAGAAGTTTAAAATCTTGTGGTTTTAATTTGATACCAGAAACCAGTTTACTCTTTGGCTTCTGGACATTATTGAATGTGACGTAGTATTTTTTGTCGCGATACTGAATCGGGCATTTTTCATTGTAGGTATCGGTTGCCAGGAAAACGATTGGGGAACCAGCTTCAATATTACCAACGTTGCGCAATTGCTCATCAAGCAAAGGCGACTTCTTCTTCATTACGGTTTCAATGTCACCTTTGCCTTTGAAGTGTTTTTCCCAAGCGTCTTTACCTGTCGATGCCATTATTCGTTATCTGTTTGACCTTCTTCGTCTGCTTCAATGTTTTTATCAGCATCAAATAATGATGACGCAATCTCAGCTCGTTTGGTATCCATTGCCAAACTAATACGCTGTAAGACTTCGTCCTCAAATGCTGATTTGAACGCAGATGCTTGTTTGTTTTGGGCTGCATCAACCATTTTATTTAAATTCTCTGACATAGTATATCCTCCTCATAGATAGAAATATTTAGGCACACACCGTAGCGAGTTCTTTCTCTTTAGAGTATGCCTCTTTCTCCCAAGGAAGTTCGTAGTATGGTACATTGTATTCCTTACCGTACCAGAGACGACCGTCCTCACTCAACTCTTGTTTAATGTACTGTTTAGCGTGGACTAGTTCGTGAGCCAAATGACAACGTAATTCCGCATCAGTGAAATCTTCTTTAGCGATTTCAATAATGATGTCGTCGTAATCAGTATCTGTACCACAGAAACCACCCATCTCACCGTCGACTGATTTGCTACCAATAATAGTAACTTCGCCTTCAGTTACGTCTAACGCAGAAAGAACTCGGTAAGCAAAGTCACCGAGTTCTGCGTTTTTCTTTCTACCGAAACCTTTTACTTCAACAAACATTAACTTCTCTCTCAACCTATACATATATTGTAGTTTATTTCTGAGAAAAAGTCAAGCATTATTTTTCACTTGGTTTCAACTTTGTTGTTGTTGCACCATAAGTGTCACTGAGATTGATCGTCAAAGCATCAGTATCTGAATCACCAATACCACTGATAGTGTATTCAAATGGATCGATGTCTGCATGATAACTTCCACCAGCACCATCAAAAACGAAATCTACTTCGCTAGAATCATATGAATTGATTTCATTCAAGGTGATCGGATCATCATACTGATCATCTCTAACTAAATCAAAATATTCTTCTTGATCAATAACGAACCCTGATGCCAACATGAATGTGCGGAACTCACTCACAATGTCCACCATGCTCTCAGCTTCAAATGTGATACTTGTACTTCTATCTTCATTGTACACAGAAAATGTATAACTAGCCATATTAAATCCTTATGTAATCCATCCAGAAAAATCTTTAACCGTATTCTTTACACTCTTCCCAAAGTCAGAGTTATCAAATACAGGCACATCTTGACCGCTGTCAATGATATCATCTTGAGCGGTTTGCTCTACATCATACAAGCGCATCTTAGAACGATCAATGCCAACTACGAAACGTTTGTTCATCGTTGGATCATTATAACGATTCTTCAACTGCTTGATCATGATTTGGTTTAAACTCTCCATCTCTTCAGTGGAGATCATTGCAAACATAAAGTCAGCTGTCGCTGGCAGACCGAATGATTCAGATGTATCTTCAAGTCCGATATCGCTCGACACATATCCTGAGCGAGTCGTCTGAGTAGCTGATACAACGGGAAGATTAAACTCTACCGCTAGTCCACGCAGTTCCTCAGCGATTGACTTGATGAGTGTGTAGGAGTTTACTGATCCACCCATCCGAATCCTTGAGGAAGAACAAATATTCAGATAATCAATATAAATGATATCAGGAACAAAGTTCCGCTTCAAGTTCAGCTCATTCAATAAATGACGGAAGTGATTCACTGATGCTGACGCAGTAGGATATTCCTTCACGATCAGCTTTCCGCTTGTTTGCTTGTTAATTTTATCAATCTTGCTTTGATAAAGTTGCTCAGGCAAGTTGTACAAATCATTCAAAGAAACGTTCATCAAGTTTGCGTCAATACGTTCAGCAATCTTTTCTTCAGCCATCTCCATCGTAATGTACAAAACATTGCGTCCCAACATTAAATTATTAGCAGCACAATGACACATGAACAACGATTTACCGACACCTGTACCTGCCAGCGCAATATTCAATGATTTGCGGGACAACCCACCTTTAGTGATAGTATTCAGAAGTTCTATATCAAACGGAATCTTATCTTCCTTCGTATGATAGAAAGCATATCGTTCAGCAGAATCTTCAATGAAATCGTGACCAACGTTTGTATCAAAGGCAACTGCCAAAGCATCCTGCAGAAGTTTAGGAATATGCCCCTTGTCATGGTTTTTGTCACGCCCATCAAGAATTTGAATTGAATCCATCACAGCATTGTAGACTGCTTTTTCTTGACAGTATTTTTCAGTTGAATCAATCAACCACTGATGATTAGGTTCATCCTCTACTGAACTAACTTCACCAAGCAGATCATTAATTTGTTTAAACTCTTCTTCACGGAGATTGCTTAGATTATCAATCTCGATCTGTAGAGCTTCTTTAGTTGGAAGATTGTTATATTTTTCTACAAACGACTGTATTTCTTCAAACAGTATTTTCTCAGCCCGACTATTAAAATAATCAGGCTGAATGAATGGTAGAACTTTTCTAGTGTATTCCTCATCAAACAGTAGATGACGAAGAATTACTGTTTCAATCCTCAACCTTATCTCCTTCAGCAACGACAGTTTCTGCATACGATGTAACAATATCTACCAGAATATCGCCCATATTATTTCTCAGTTCCGAGAATGGTTCTGGAGGAATATTGTCAACATCATACTCAAAGTCATCAGGAACTTCATGAATTTGATAACTGAATTTCAAATCACAAGAACCATCTTCATGCTCATCGCCGACTGAGATTTCACCATAAGAATATTTCAAACCCTTAAAGTTTCCATCTATAATTTCTACTATCGCTGTATTAGAAGTTTCTGAAATCACATCAGAAACTTTGTACAGTTTACCCTCAAGTTCATACATCTTCATTTTCCTTAGATTCTTTGGACCATGAATAGGTTTCTGTCAAAACTAAAACCGTTCCTGCTATTAGTAGCCAAACATTATTATAAAAGAAACCTGACAAAAAAGCAAGGTGTCCGATAAAAACACCGAGTCTATGACTCATCTTCAACTACCTCAGGCTCAACTTCCTCATTACCATAAGTGAACTCAGCTTGAGCAGCTAGATCTAGTTGATGCAGTAAGTCTTCAGTAAAGTATTTTTCAGGATTCTTATAGATCTCTTTACCAAACACTTTCGTACCATCAGGCATTTCATATCGAGTAGAAACCTTCTTGATGATATCATATTTCTCAGCAAGTTCAAGTAACCCATAATACCGATCAAGTCCATTCGCATAAGACAGGCGAACCTCTACCTGACTATTTTCCTTTGTTAAACGCGACTTATGGAGTTTAGCTTTGATGATATTGCCTACGATATCTGTACCTTCTTTGTCCTTTTTCTTAGAAAGATAAACGATTGTAGAAGCAGTATATTTTAACCCTGAACCACCAGACATTTCTTTCATAGGAATATACGAACCGACCACATCATAAACATGGTTGGTTACAAGCAATGGTACTTGAATCTTAGCCAATGCTAGGTTAAGTACACGGAACGTTGCCTTGAGTACCTGAGACTTGGTCATGTCTCTAGTTTCTTTACCGTCTGCAGTATCTTCAATCTCTTTAGTCGAAGATAACTGACCCAGAGAATCTAGCACCATCATCATTGGTTTGCGTGAATCTTCAGGCTGGTTTTTATACGTCTCGATGATTTTTAGCGCAGTATGACGAAACTTCTGAATTGTATCTGGTTCTGACACCGCAACTCTTGTAGTATCAATACCACGCGACTCCATCATTTCTTTAGTGACTGCAGCCTCAGTATCAAAATAAATGACACCCCCTTCAGGATTATCCTTTAGAAACTGTTGCATCACGCCAAGAACAAAGAATGTTTTACCAGTCGCTGATTCACCAGCAAATGTTGTAACTTTATTATTAGGAACACCACCATAGATTGTTCCTGACAACGCAGCATTTAGGATATATGAACCTGTATCAATATACCCACTAAACTCACCAGACGATTTGCCATCTGCTGCAATATTAGTATCTTCATCTTTAATTTGTGTGACAATATCACGGAAAAAATCTGACATTAAAAAAATCCTTCAAGTGTTGCTGTTTCTTCCTGACGACGATCTTTGAGCCGCAGTTCCGCATGCCCTGTAGTTTCTCTAATATACATCGTACAAAGTTCAGGAAACATTTTGGCGATCCTACTGATTGAGTCATACACATACTCTTTGGTACGCACCTCTTGAAGACCACCTTCTTCTTTGTAATAATTACTTTTCACAGTATAGTTATCTAATCGGCAAAGCACGTCATTCTTGACATACTGACGGAGACTGTACTCATAGTCCTCACCATGATTTGTCACTCTTGCCAAATAATCATCATGCTCTACGATCACACCGAACATCGATGCAATCACATAGCAGAGTTTAGTGTAAACACGATCTTTCATAAAGAACGCATTTGAAGCTGCATAGATGCCGAACGTTTTAGCACCAACCTGCTCAGCTTCAGTGAACCCTCTTATTATAATCTCTTTTTCCAAATTGTCAATAGGTTCCAGCTTTTTATCATTCTTTCTTTGAACTTCTTGAACGTCATCATCAAACATCATCAAATATGTGCCTTCTGGATAATACCGTTCAATCCAGTTTCTTTGGGCTCCGATTGTAGGAACACCCTTTACAATATTTTGCCCATAAGGATTATCTTTTAGCGCATTTGAATATGTTTCAAACTCTTTATCATCAGCCACAAATACAGTGACACGCTCTGGATCAATATTATGGTGTTCAAATACTTTGAACGTCTTTTCTTGAATTGTTTTCGTACGCTTATAGGATGGCACTGCAATTTTATAATCAATCATTAAAAAAATCCTTCTAGACTCGCTTTTTCTTCAACTGCTTCAGGATGATATTTTGCTAGTGTATCACGTCCACCGTGATGCTCTAGATATTGATACCATTCTTTAGAATCCCACATTCCTGGACTCACACCGTTCCAGTATGGACGCCATAGTACATGGTGCTCATTCAAACGACGATCATCAACAAACTGTCTTCGCAGTTTTTCATAATCATAAGAACCAAGCTGTAACATATCCTCGCGGAAATAAAACACCAAAGACATACGGAGGAAATCATCTTCACCTGAATCAGGTGCTTCAATCGGAGTGTTCGCATGAATCACTCGCATATTATCAATCAGCAACAAATCCCCTGGACGAACATTGATTGCCGCACGAACTTCAGGAGCAACCAAATAACCACCTTTCCAACTCTTGCCTTCTTTAGTGACAACAGTCAGATTAGAGTATCCCTCATTCAAAGAACCTGCATCACGATGACTTGCCATTCGTGCATTACGATCTTTAGTTGTAGTATTTACAGTAATTGTAGTCAGCGTAGTATCTTCGCCTATCAGGAATTTGTTGTCAATCGAGTCGGCACATTTTTTCTGCAACGCATAACGTTCAGGGAGCATCCGAGCAAACTCTTTATCAAGTTTCCTAGCAAATGGATAGCACTTTTCAAACTTCTCTAAGTTGTGTTCAGTGTAAGAAGTTGCTCGCCCATAAGGAATCCGAGGATATCTACCATAATACCCAGCGATACCTGACCAAATGGGAGTCGCATAAGAGGTTGCCGAGATCATAGTCTTAGCAATTTTCAAAGCATACTTAGCTGCGTCATCTACTGACATTTCAGCGAGTCGTTTCATCGCCTCATCGAAAAAGCCTGTGTAGTTTTCAAACTCGGCTTCTACCTTCGTACGCAACCAAACACCGCCACGTGTTTCATACTTTTCAGTTTTATGACGCTCTACAATTTCTTCTATCGGATCAGAGCCATCGATATTTTGAGGTGAGCCATCAATGTAATAATCAAGAATATCTTGTTGAAAAGGTGTCACCCAATCACGATTACCTGACTGCTCTGATCTTGGTCCAGCGGCAAGTCCTCGGTTATTAGATTCAACTGCTGCATCAAACAATCCTTCATACGCACCTTTCTGTTCTTCTTCGGTGAATACGTTTTTACGGAACTTGAATGCAATTTGCTGTTCACCTAGACAACCAATACATTGCCCATTACAATCTGTAGATTTGACTAAATCACAATCAGGTGGAAGATAAAAATCTGCATCATTGTCGATTAGAATATCGTAATCATTCTCGTCTACATATTTACCGAGAAGATCTTCTTTGTTGTCAGCGAACAAGGCAATATAAACGTCTTGACCTTCGTCACCTTTATACTTCTGCCAAGATCTGCCGCCAATGGTTACTGTTTCCATATAAGTTCTCCATGTATGCAATCATTATAACTTATTTACACAAACTTATCAAGCAGTTTTTTCTTTTCTACTTTAGGTGGACGTCCACGCTTTTTAGGTTTGTGTTGTTCAATCAACTGTTGAGTTCTCACTTTTTTACGCTGTTCCTTCAGCGATATACTAGCAGCTATCACAAGCAGCACTGCTAATGGATCAAATACAAAAATAATAATCAGAATGACAAATCGTACTGCCTTCTCTAAAACTTGCTGATCAGGATTGTCACCAAATATCAATTCTGCAATGAACGCAAGAGGACCGACTTCCGCTTTAAAAGCTGACACTTGAAGCTGAATCTGTGCCAACTCGTCTTGAAGCGAGATGATCTTATTGGACGCTTGATTGATGGATTCCTGGATTTTCTCACGTTCCTCAGTCTGACTTTCTCTTGCCTCAAGTCCCTTAGAAACTGCCCCAAGCTCGATATATCTTTGTAATGCATCATCAAGCTGTTCCAGAATGGCTTCATTCCGCTCGATTTCCCGATTCTCTCTCTGAATTCTGGTTTCAATCTGTGTCGCTTTGATGGTAGACTCATTTAAACCTGCTCCCTGATCAATATGTGCTTTCGATAAAAATCCAAAGATACCCATTGATGTGATAAACATCAACAGCACAACTGCACCAGTGAGATAATATTTCAATGCTCTAGGTGCAACTTCCCAGTTTTGATGCAGCCATGCCGCAGTCAAAAGTTTACCTGCTTCCAACACGATACCCATGATCACAATCGCAGTAAAACTCGCAGCGAATATAGCTGTCAATCCAATGATTGAGTAATACGCAGCTACAGTAGCAATAGCAATCGCTGTAATTAAAGTTGCTATAACCATTAACTTTCGCTTCTTGTGATTGCTAAGATATCCTCGATCTTCTCTTCAATAATTTGTTTACGTCCTGGCCAATAAATGTATTCTTTGTCAGATGTGTTTAGCAGATTGACTAACAAAGGCATTATCATTTGTTCAACCATTTGTAGTTTTTCGGCAGCAGATCTTTCTAAAGTATTGCGAACGCTGTCAACAACTTCTTCAATCTTGGTGTCAGTAGCAGCATTGTATTCTGCTTCACTAACTGCACTAAAACCAAAATCGTTATCATTTGACAAATATTCCTGTGGTATTTTAATAGCCATTAGAAAAAGCTCTCCAGTGTACTTTGTTTCTCTACATCCCAACCAATCTTAGAGGTGATCACCTTTAGTGGTTCTAGGAATGACTTTTCGAATTGTGTATCATAATCAATATACTTATTTAAGTCAAGCTCTTCTGGCATGTTAGACAGAATAGAGATGACATTTTCACCGATACTATTTGGCGTTTTCAAATAACAGAATTTAATTTTCTCGCCTTCTTGGATCGGCTGATATTTTTTAGTCAATCCTTTTTTGTCAAGAAGATGATTAAACAGCAACGCACCTCTAACATGAATCGGTGTTCCTGATGAGTAGATATCTGAAGAATCAGCATACTTTGCTAATCCTTTAACTCCTCTCGGGAAAGCCACATCTTCAAACGGCATCTTTTTAAACTTCTCACGGCTATCGGTAACAAACTGATGAAGTAATGATTCGTCGCCCTCCATAATAAGTTGCAGTGCTTCTTTAATCATTTCACGGCAAGCATATGGAGTTGAAGATTTTACAGCCTCAATACCCATCATCTTGAGTTTCGGTTCATTATACCTCACACCCTCAGAATCATGAACATTCAGAATGTATCTTTTCTTAGCAGTCCAGATACCTTTATCAGCAATAACTTCTCGAGCCATCACCATCTTGTTCTGATAGGCTCCCATATAATTCGCAAGCTCTTCATAGGACTCAGTAATAAATTTCTCAAATCTTTCTTCACAAACAGTATTCAAAAAATCGACTGGACTTTTAGGATTGAACTTTTTGACCAACTCATCCATGCGGACATAGATAGAATCAGTATCAATCGCAATCACATAATCTTCATCAGTGCCCAGCAACTTGTTCATGTACTGGTTTACTTTCTTTTCAATCCATCTGATTGAGAGTTGTCCTGAGATGGTGATTGCTTCTCCGAGTTTGACGTCGAAGAATCTGAAGTATTTGTTTCCGATTGCTCCATAGGCTGAGTTGAGGGAGATTTTTTTTGCCATCTGGATGTTATGGTATTTAGATATTGAGTTGCGTAGGCGAATCTTCTCCTTCTCATCAGCTGTACCTTTCTTGCTTTCCAGTTCCTTCTGCGCATTGATCATTTCCTTCTTATAGAAAACACGATCATTGTACATCTTCTGCATCAATTCAGGCAAGAACCCTTGGAAGTCCTTGCGGAAATAGTGACCATTTGCCGCCAAGCAGTATTCAGTTTCATTAGGATATTGTTCAGTCAAAAGTTTATTAACAGAGGTGTCAATATGTTTGCCTTCTACCAAAGTATCAGGCGAAATATTATACTGCATCATTAAGTGAGGATACAGACTATTTAGGTCAAAGGAGACAACCCAGTCGTGCATTCCGACTTGCGGTTCTTTTACATAAGCACCTTCAATCTGACCATCTTTATCCCGATCCTCCATTTGAGGAACAACAACATTTTTAGAAAGTAGATGGTTATGAATGATTGTGTCCCACATCCGAACCTGTGTCATCACATCATTTAAATTCACCTTTGCGTCATACGCAAGAGCAAGCGCAAGTTCAATCAGCTTCAGCTTATCGTCTAGTTTCTGAACCAACTCAACGTCTTTGATGTTGTATTCAATAAACTTCTGATAGTCTTCTTTGTATAACTGGTGAAGAGAGTTGTATTCAGAATAATCAATCTTCTTTTCACCGAGCTCTACGAAAGCGATATTATCCAACCGATATGATTCTTGCTGAGTATAAGTAAACTTCTTATACATTTCAAGATAATCCAAACTAACGATGCCGCAAAGAACATACGCATAGTTCTGCCTGTTCATCAGTCTCACGATGCGCTCTTCAACCTGCCCCCAAGGAGAAAGTTTTTTAGCCATGCGTTCATCAAACTTCTTTTCAATGCGACGATACAGATAAGGAATATCAAAGAACTGAGTGTTCCAGCCTGTGATGATATCGACATCCATTTTCTGCCACATATCAAGGAATTTGAGTAACAGATCATTCTCATTATTACAACGAATGTAACGGACATCTTCCCTATGCTGCTTGTATTCGCCTATACCGAGAACCCAATAAACTCCTTTAAAGTATATCGTGATTGCAGTGATCGGCTCAGCAACGTCCGCAGGATCAGGGAAACCAGACTCAGAGCCAACCTCAATATCAATATTGGCGACTCTAATTAAGTTTACATCGTAATCAACTTTAGGATATTGTTCATTGATAAAACAATATTCATATTTGTTAGACCCATAGATTTCAAAGTTTTGTATATCACCATATTTGGCAATAAATTCTTTGGCATCTGAAATGGTGCCTTGTTTGACAGGTTCAACAGGAATACCTTTAACTGTTTTGAAGTTAGAAGGTTTGTTGGTCGGGATGTAGAGTGTTGGTGAGTAAGGAACACGTTCGTGGAACCGCTTTCCGTTGCGATAACCACGAACGTAGATTTTATCACCTCTACGAAGAAAGTTCGTATAAAATTCCATGATGTAAATTATAACTCAGTTGAAGAATGAAAGCAAGGACTTTAACTATTTTCTTCCCTGTATGCATCCAAAGTCTTCTTGAATTTATTTGCGTGAGATCTTTCTGCTTTTGCTAGAGTCTCAAACCAATCAGCAATTTCATCATAACCTTCATCACGAGCAGTCTTAGCCATTCCTGGATACATGTCTGTATACTCATGAGTTTCACCTGCAATAGCAGACTCAAGAGCCTCTTCAACAGTTTTAGCTGGCAATCCAGTTTCAGGATCTCCTGCTCCACCGTCGATGAGATATTCCATATGTCCATGCGCATGACCAGTTTCGCCTTCCGCAGTATTACGGAAAACGTTCGCTACATCTGGTGCACCTTGTACGTCAGCTTCATTAGCAAAGTACAGGTAGCGACGGTTGGCTTTAGACTCACCTGCGAATGCATCTTTCAATGCTTGTTCAGTTTTAGTACCTTTCAAACTCATAATATTTCCTTATGTTAAAGTAGAATTAAGCGTTAATCCCTTCACTATATTGCGTCTTTCCGTCTACGCGAGAGGCTGTGAGAATAGACTTTCGATTATCCCCATCAGCTTTATACGATACATGTACCCAACCACTATCAGGGATACCAGGAGTATAAAACTCGAGAATGAGCTGATCAAAGTCAAGATTATCTCTAATCCACTCAGCAAGCTCCGCATTAGGAGTCCCTGGGACTTCAATATCTGCCGCTTCACCCTTGCAATGCTGAGATCGAGAAGATCCCCCCACAGCATCATTAAGGTCGGGAGAGCGATAACCACTATTAATAACAGTTGGACCAAAATGGTCACGAACTTTTTGAACGACGTTTTCAAATAATGCAACAGCTGCATCCATGTGTTCTCCTTGTGGAGTATTATCAATACCTTTGCGCTCAGCAGTTTGAGACTTAGTAAATTCAGCGAGTGAAAAATTTTCAGAAAGTTTCATATCTTCTCCTGTAAATGGGAGTCCCGAAGGACTCCCTATTAGTTAACCAAAAACTATTTGATTTCTACAGTTTTGGGTTTCTTAGCTTCTGGAATAATACGCTCCAAAGCAATCTTTAGCATGCCGTTGAGCATTTCCGCATTTTGAACCTCGACAGCATCGTTCAAATTGAACGTGCGAGTAAATGGACGGAAAGCCAGACCTTGATATAAAAATTCGTTTTTGTCATCCTGCGCAGCATTACCTTTGACAGTTAGCTTATCGCCTGCTACATTGATTTCAATATCAGTCTTTCCGAAACCAGCAACAGCCATTTCAATGACATATGTGTTTTCATCAGTTTTCTTGATATTGTATGGTGGATAGTTGGGAATGTTTTTAGACATGTTGTCATGAAACTCATTGAGTTTGTTAAAAACATCGTCATAACCAATTAGAAACTTATCAAGATCTTTATGCGTAAATGTTGGAAGTAATGTTGTCATACTCTTCTCCTTTTCAGCGAGTTAACAATTAAGAGTCCCATTAGGCGACTCAATTTTATTTAGGCTGCTTTAGCCAATTCAACCTGTTGTTCAACTTTATCGTCATTAACAGGTGTTTTGTCTAACCATACAGGATGTTCCTCATCCATAATGGCTTGGACTAGTTCGCTGTAAGACCAGTGCTTAAAATCACTATTATATGCCTTTAAATGTTCAGCGAGTCTAAATGCGGCTTGTAATTTGCGCGCATGAATTATGGAATCATAGATTCCACGAAAAAAGTTCAGCATTGTGTGCTCCTGTTTACTTTTTCTTGCCAATATTGTACTTGGCAACTAAATTCCACTCTTCACGTTCCTTGTAAGGAAGGATTTTAATTTGTGAGAGTGGGCTCGTTGGTGTAGCCGTTTTTGACGGATCCACCAAATCAATCAACTCCCATTCGGCGAGAAGATTGATTACAGTATTCCGTCTGGCCATGTCATCTTCATTTGGCCAGTTAGTTGGTTTACCATCGAGAGCAAACAGTTCTTTAAAATGAACTATAAAATATCTGCCTTGCTTGTGTAGAATATGACAAGATTGAAATAATGTCTTATCTTTCTTTGAAGCAATGCCGATGCGAGTCAAAGTCTCTCGCACTTTCAAAAAGTCATCCTGTTCTTTTAATTTTATCTCAATCATTGAAGACATATCAAAGATTGTCATTTCATTCCACCTTTATCAAGTTTTGTTTTTATTAATTTTATTTGTTCTTTGGTGAGAACTTTCTCAGCGTCACATGCCTTAGTGTAAGAATAATTATAATATTCCATAAGCATTTCTACTGTGGCAGACTTACTTTTTTTATGCCATCCGAAACGTTTTCTTTTACGAACAGTATTTAGTAAAAACTCATATTGTAATTTATTGTCAATATGGTGGTAGAAATTCATCTCATTGCCATGATGCACAGTATCAATATGCATTGACATGGCACGATTAACAAGGAAGGAAGAATATTCTTTCTCCGCTTGCTTGTCAGTCATCAAATCCTTTTTACTTTCATTGATAGAATTTACAAAATCAAATGGATTCATAATCCCAATAATCCCCAACCGTGATTGGCTACAGCATTTAGGATAATAAAAATCCCAACAAAAAGCTCGAACACCACAATAATAGTACGAACGATTGCAACTCTGTCAGCTTTACTGTCATCATCATATGCCTTAGATCCTAATGCTTTAGCCCAAATATTCCACATTATTGAAACGCACATTCTGACATAATTTCAGTCAGACATGCTACGAGATTAACTTCTTGATCCGCAACGAATGCAGACTTGTAAGAATACTCAGCGACTATCAAGACCAAAGATGGTACTGATTCAGGTTTCATGTAATCAGTTGCGGAGTCATATAGTTTACGATACATCATGACAGGATCATTGTCAATATTTTCCACAACCCATTTACGAACTTCTTTGAAGTTCCTTTCTTTCATGTGTTGTATTAGACTTTTGATAGATACATCTACTAAATTTACTAGAATACCTGTGTCTATCTTTCCTGACACTGAATACCGCTGTAATTCATTCAGCACCCGACGGAAGTCAGGGAAGTGCTTCATGATTACCTGAGCAACAACCTTTTCTTCATACTCAATATGTTCTTGAGAAAGAATCCCATGAATACGCTTCATCAGCTGAGCTGCTAATTTTGGCTTTTCATTGTTAGGAATCTTGAACTCTATTACTGAGCACCTTGAATGGAGAGGAGATATAATGCGGTTAGCAAAATTACAAGTAAGTATAAACCCACAATTATTACTAAACTCCTCCATAAAGTTGCGAAGAGCAGGCTGAGTAGATTGGGGATTGAGATAATCAGCCTCATCAAGGATGACATACTTACGACCACCATCAAAACTGACAGTGCTAGCAAAATTACGAATGTCATTCCGAAGAGTATCGATGTTTCCATTCATTGAACCATTGATAATAATATAATCACAACCGAGTTCTTCTAGCATGGCGCGAGCAACTGTAGTTTTGCCCATACCTGCTCCACCTGTGAGAAGAAGGTTAGGAACGTTTCCCTGTTTAATGAACTCTTTAAACGTTTCCTTCATCTCAGGTGAGAGAATCGTATCATCCACTGTGCGTGGGCGATACTTCTCTACCCATAAAAAATCATCTCTCATAATATAGACCTCAAAAATTAAGAATTATACTGGGAATTAGATTCTAAAGCAATCCAGTATTCTAAATTTGCATCAACTGATTTAAAATGCGAGATACCCTTTGAAGAGATCTGTACATTATAATCACCGTTGATCAGTTTGAGGTTTTCAGTTTTAAAGATCATGCGGAACTCAGCATCAGTTTCACCAACTGTCATGGAGAATGTGTCACTTGAGTCATTCTTAACATCAAGAGCAGTCAACTTGATAGTTTCACCATCACCCACTACAGCGATTTCAGGCAAACTCATCACACCACAAGCACGTTGTACTTTCTGCAAAATATCATGACTCAGCTGGAACTGAATCTCTGCCTCAGGGAAGTTGGGACTCTTCTCTGGTGGCTTAGTGATGATAGATTCATCAGCATAACCATAGCGAGTCTTTTGCCCATTGTTATCTACAATCTCTAGACTAGTGTCATTCACATTCACTTCTGGCTCTTCGAACAAGTCAAGAACAGAAATGAAACGATTTAGTTCGTAGATACCAAAGTTGCGTTCAAAGTTCTCATCAACCTGCGCTTTGGCTAGAATATTTTTTCTAGGAGAAACTGTTGCCAGCGTATTTCCTTCTTTGAACATCATACTAGAATTAATAGTAGAAAAGTTCTTCAGGATGTTAATTGTATTTTCACTAATTTTCATCATTACCTCACTTCTTCATTTTTTCAATCATATTTTGATCAGCTGTAGGAGATGCCCCAACAGCAGCCAATGCTTGTAGTGTTCCACCAAAAATGTACATACCTACATGCTTCAGTTCCATCCAAGGCAGATACCAAACTTTGGAATCTGATTCCCTCGCATATTGACAGAACATGTAATCTTCAGAAAGATAACGTTTAGTTTTGTCATCAATCAATGCTTGGAAGTACATCATGATTTCACGAGAGCCATCAAAGTTTTTCGTACGAACATGGTCAGGTTTGTATGAATAGTCTGGCCATTTTTCAGCAAACCGATTAAACACCTTCTTCTTAATCATCATGAATCCTGTACCACCCTCAAGCACTTCGACAGGTTCATTCAGTTTAATTTCAGTAGTTCCTGGAACTGGGTTGAAAACATAATCCCCAACAAAAGCATCTAGTGCTGAGGGATTGTCATCAGCATACCCCTTATCGACAGCTTTAGCAACCTTTTCCCATGCGATAGTTTTCTTAGGATATGGACCACAGAGAACATCATATTCATTATTCTCATCTTCATCATCCATCATTGCTGCCATGGTTAGGATATAGTTCGGATCAAATCCGATGTCACTATCAATAAACATGAGATGAGTACAGTCAGAACGAATGAACTCATCAACCAAATAGTTGCGAGCACGTGTAATCAGTGACTCATTAAACAAGTAGAAAAACCGCACATCAATACCATACTTGGCTGCCAACGTAGCAAGTTCTGTACACGATTTAGTGTAAACCCCAGCACATTGTCCACCATACATTGGTGTCGCAACGAAGATTTTTTTCTTTCTCAACTCATCAACAGAAATTTCAACTTCCATACTATTTCCTTTTCAATTTTTTAGCTTGACGTACAGCTCTATCTAAATGAATTTTATTGGCTCTTTGTTTAAACACGATTCCATCTAAATGATCATACTCGTGCTGAAAGATTCTAGCAGTCAAGCCAGAGAACTTTTCTGTATGTGTCTCACCATTCGCATCTCGGAAACGCACACGGATTCCCAAAGGTCTTTTAATTTTAACCCATAATTGTTTAAAAGTCAAGCATCCTTCTTCATAATAATCAGTTTCTTCGCTGAAGTCGACTATCCTAGGATTAAACACTGGAATTATGGATTCAGGTTGGTCAGGATTACCTATGATAAACACTCTAAGTGGAATCCCTGCTTGAATAGCAGATAGACCAATACCTTTGTTTGCACACATAGTATCAGTTAAGTTCTGAATTAACTCTTTAGGATCTGTTTGTGGATTATCAAAATCAAACATTTCAGAAACAGATTTTATTTTAGGATCTGTATCTGGTATCAAATCAAGTATCATTATGCCACCATCTTACTATAATTACCTTTCTTCTCAAATCGAATCACATCATTGAACCGATCCTGAAGAACATCACCTTTATGACTGATCACGAAGACATTAGTTTCTTCACCAAACGCACGAAGAATCTTCATGAAATCTTCAGTACCATTCCCATCCAAACTACTGTCAAAGACTTCGTCTAGAATTAGTAGATTTGTACTCACTGAGTTTTTGAGCTTTGCGACGGATCTCCAAGTAAATAGGAGAGATAGATCAATCCGCATTTTTTCACCTTCTGAGAAGGAAGCATAACTAAACTCATTCCGATATCGACTGTTAATTGTTTCACTGAAGTTCTCATCAAGTTCAAAGTTGATATAGAAGTCCATTGAAGCCAAGTATTTATTCACCAACTTGTTAATAATAGGCACATACTGCTTAATAATTTTAGTTTTAATTCCTGAGTCTTTCAACATCATAGCAGCGAGATTCATCACTTCCCTTTCTTCTGACAAAACTGACTTGGTTCTCATCAGTCCTGTACCTTCTTCTACTAGAGCTTGCAATTTATCTTGCTCAGGTTGTACACCAGTATCATCATTCGTTGATAGAGATTGTATCTGTTTTTGAACCTGCCCGATGAAATGATTTTTCGAAGATATTTCAACATTATACTCCGAAATATTTTTTTGTAAAGTATTAATTTCATCAAGTATCTTTTGACGTTCATCTAGTTTCTCCGCAAGTTCAGTGATTTTTTTCTGTAACTCTTTATCAGCTTTATCCAACTCAGATATTTTATTTTCGTTGGTCTCGATAATTTCTTGCTTAAACTCAGATTGAATCTCTTGCTTACAACTTGGACAGTTATCATTTTCAGCATAGAACTTTTTCTCTTTCTTAGCTTGTTTGATTTTCTGCTTCAGATCAAAATCTATTTCATTAGCTTTGCCTAGTCTGGTTTCCACTTCTCGAAAGTTGTCGGTACTTTTCCCAAGTTTCTCAATTTGTTGTTGAACCTTATTCGTTTTGCCCTCAAGAGCACTAATTTCTTTTTCAGTGTCTGATATGACTTTCTCATACTCTTTTTTCTTTTTCTCGTTATCATTCTTTAGAGTTTTGATATAGTCCTTTTGTAGCTTCACCTTCTCTTCAGTCAATGCGATTGCATTTTCATTTTGAGTTGTTCGCTCTTTTAGATCGGCAACTTTTTGCTTCAGAACTACATTCATCCTTGAAAAGATTTCAATATCAAGTAGATCTTCAATCACTTCACGACGATGCCCTGCTGGCAACTGCATGAATGGTACGAATGCTGATGAACCAAGTATTACAATCTGAGTAAATGTTTTGAAGTTTAACTTCAGTATGTTTTTCTCAAGATATTCCTGCTGATCTCTCATAGCAGCTTGTTGATTCAATAATTCACCATTGATATAAATCTCAAAGATGACAGGCTTCAAACCACGTATGACTTTGTAATCACGATTACCGATACGAAACTCAATTTCAGTAACCATGTCTCGATTGTTTGATGTATTCATCAACTGTGGTTTGTTAATCTTTCGGAATGGCTTACCAAACAAACTGAATGTCAAAGCATCCAGCATAGTTGATTTACCAGCACCATTTTGCCCCACAACTAAACAGCTTGGTTTATCGTCTAATTGTAGTTCCGTGAATGTATTTCCTGTTGAAAGAAAGTTCTTCCATCTAATCGTCTTGAAGTGTATCACTCGAGATCTAGTGCCTCATGGTATAAGTTTATCAATAATCCTTCTAACTTTTTCTGATTAGAAGTTTGCACACCGCTGACATATTTCTTCAAAATAGTCATCGTATCTTCAGCTTCATTTACCAAATCATCATCATTGGTCTGATCAATATTCATATGGTCGTCCACCACTGCAACATCATAAACTCCACTACGATATAACTTATCAAGGAAAATGTCAAACGCTGTGGGATCTTTTTTTGTTCGGACGATAACTTTCACAAAACACCCTTCATACAAATCGTATTCATGCTTTTGTGGTTTGCTGTCATCATAAATGATTTTGTAGAATAACCGATGAGGATTACGAACTTCCACCAAGTCTCCTGTATCAGTGTCAAAAATATGAAACCCACGCCAGTCATTATAGTCTGACCATGTCATTTCATAAGGAGAGCCAAGATAAGTGAGATTGTCTCGAGACGATTTGTGATGAAAATGACCAGAAAATACTCTGTCGAATTTACTGAATACATTAGTTTGTAGTCCATGATGATTTACCGATCCTCTATACATTTCAAACCCTTGCACTTCTAAATGACCAAATGCATACTTAGCATCAGTCTTGTTCAAAAGCTCAAAAGTTTCTTCTTCATTTTCAGGGCAGATCCAAGGAATCATCATCAATTTAGTATTGTCAATCGTGACTTCCTGTGGATCCATTACTAGATTAAAACCATACTCAGATTTAGAATACAGTTCACGCAAAGCATTTACATGTATCGTGTTCTTGTAATATGAGTCATGATTTCCCACAATAAAATGCGCTTCGATACCACGTTCATGGATCGGAAGCATCATATCATCTTCTAAATTTCTGGCAGTAACATAATTGATTTGTTTTCTTTTGTCAACTAGATCACCAAGATGAATTAAATGTTTAATATTATGCTTGTCAAGATATGGGAAAAAGAACTCATGGTAGAACTTCTTCATATGATTCGCAAACACAATATTATCATTGCGCACACCAAAGTGTGTATCAGTAATTAAAGCAACTTTCACTCTGCGTCATCCTCGATGAAGTTTTCTATTCCTACTTTCTTTTTCGCCTTTTTACGCTTTTCAAGATTAGACTCAAATGTTACCATAAAGTCATCCATATATTCCTGAGCATAATCATTATGAAATGGGCGATTCATTTCTGGAGTTGCTTCTTCAGCCTGAACCATCTCCATAATTGTAATATTCTTAGTGGAACTGTATTTGACGTAGAGCTGTTTCTTTTCTTTTTGAATCCTGCGTAAAAATGCATAATAGATTATCTGCGTGAAATACGCAAAAGGATTACTACTTTTGTCAGGATTAAAATTATTGATGTATTGAACACAGTTCTCCACACCATCAGAGATCATATCTTCTCTAAATTGATAGCTTATGAAGTTTGGCTTGGTGGATAATCTTCGAGCGATCATCAAAAAACATTCACCCACATAATTGGGAATGATTGGTTTTTCCTTGCCTTCTTTTTCAGCCTGTTTTACTTTTTCTCGATACTCGATGAGTGAGTTGAGAAACTCTTTGTTGTTGATATAATGAGTTGATTTTCGTGCCACTTAAAAAACCTCTTGACTTTTTAGTTAATAGTCGGTATAATTCTATATGCGGTTTTTAATAATAATATTAATGCATAAAGTTATCGTTATTTCCAGAAGGTTGCCATGCTTCTAACAACTTCTTATAAGATTCCTCATTCATTTTAGGGTGTTTCATAAGTTTGGTATTGGTTGCAAGGCTTTCCTCTTTCGAACTATTATACTCCTCATTACTCAAAATGTCAAACTCTTCAACGCATTCATTGTACAGTTCTTCTAGTTCTGAACTTATTCCACTTACTGTAATTAATTGACTATTGAATATTGGATGAAAAGACCAAGTGCTTCGGGGCAGCCATGGGGTGAGCGAAAGAATTTTCTCACCATCTTCGAAATAAGATAAGACCTGCATGGGATCACTAACAAACATAAAACCACTTTCTTCAGTATCTACAATTTTAGCAACAATGTCTTCACCATTCGACAATTTCAAATATCTGATCATTGTTGTTCTCCCATCTTGATATTATATATTCTGTACACAAACTTCTCTTGATTGTATATTTTCATTCGCTCAATAAAATGATTCAGTGTATAGTTATGGTTATCTCTATAACTCAAATCATCAACAATGTCATATAAAGTTGCAACTTCTTTATTCTCACCCAACCGCAAAGCTCGACCAATCGATTGTAAAACTCTAACTTTAGATTTAGATGGGCTAGCAAAAATTATGTTGTGTAGATTGCGTATGTTAATCCCAGTAGAAAAAGTACCAAAGGAAGCAATAATAATGCCATCCGCTTCCTTCTCTGTGAACGATCTAACTTCTTCGCGATCTGAAGAAGCGACTCCTCCGTGAATAAAGCTAACGGATCTTGATCCTGCTCGATTTTTGATGTCTTCATATAAGACTGCCCCATGACGATCTACATACTGATACAATATTAAAGTGTTTCCCTCAAGAGATAATGCTAGATTTCGTATGAATGCATTCCTCTTTTCATTGGATACTAAAAAGTCAATCTCATCATTATACTTATAATTCTGTGCGAGACGTCTCATTCCTTCTGGATATTCTAACACGAGTGCTTTGATTCTGAAATCGGCAAGTTGTTTTCTTTCCATCAGCTTACTGGTTTCAGTGACTTTATACACTGGTCCAAATAAACCTTCTAGTACAAGCTGATGTGTTTCAGTTCCATCAAGTGTTCCAGTCAAACCAACACGATATTTCGTATTTTCTAAATTGGTCATGATTTTACTCAATGACTTTGACTTATACAGGTGAGCTTCGTCACCAATTACAGCATCAAACTGTTTAAAGTAATCTGCTGGTAATTTGTAGATAGACTGCCAAGTTGAAATTACCACTCGCTCATCAGTAATCTTTTCTGCACCTGCCATGATTTCATGTACAGTTCCTTCATATCCATAGTCTCGGAAGTCTTTCTGCATCTGTGAAACCAGTGATACAGTTGGAACTAGAATTAATACTCTACCTTGAATAAACCGTGTTAGCAAGTAAATAATTAATGACTTACCTGATGCAGTCGGTGATAATAACAAACATCTTCTATATCTCGCAGCATGAACAAAGGCAGTTAGCTGATAATCTCTTGGCTCAAATGGTAGGTTGAGTGATTGCGCAAACTCTTTGGCTTCATATAATGAGAACTCATCAACCAAGTCCATCTTCTCATTAATTTTTATGGTAGCATTATTCTCTTTGGCAAATTTTCTGAGATAAGGCAGTAATCCAATATACAAAGTCTTGGCTCGGATATTGAACAAGCGAATCTTACCATCCCACACCTTTCTCCGATATGCAGGCATAAATTCATGTCCTGGAACCATAAACGTGAAATAGTCACTCAAACTCTGAGCTAATGATTCTTCACAATCCACCCGAACGAACACTTCGTTCATCTTAGTAATATTCATCACATCCCAATTATAAGTCTTTTCCATTCGATTACATTCTTTAGCTGAAAGGATCTATTGTTAAGTTGCTTTATTATTTCTTCCAGAAAAGAGACTTTCTCATTCTGATACTCCAGCATAGTGTGCAGTTTCAGCATAGGTTTGTCTGCGTCGATATAATATCTGATCTGGTCTTTTAAAACACGCTTCTCTTTATTGATAGGATCAAGACGTAGAGATTCAAACTCATCGTCATCCATTGGCATTCCTGCATAAAACTTCCAAAGTAATGCTGAACGTTCTTTCATTTTCAGCTCGAGTCTCCGAGCTTCTAAACGTTCTTCTGATAAAATTTTAAAGTATTTGGCATGCAGTTTTGGGGTATCTGCACTTGCTTGTGATACGCTGTTGATATTATCAGAAATATCTAACGCTGAATCTTTCTCCCAAAGATCTTGTATCTTGCTGAGATCCATAATAACTCCACTGTATCATATTATCTAATTTCGTATGTTCTATATCTAAAGGTGACATCACTGGTCAAAAACTCAATATCACTTGAAGAATAATCAAAGTCTAAACTTGATAGAGCGACTGGGAACATGTCAAAAAACACAACCTGTATATTTGCGTTTTTAGCATTAGTCAGAATATTTAATGTGGCATCACTGTACAGCTCACCACTATCAGGATTCAACTTACTAGATTTGTTGCGTTCCCTTCTGTACTTTTCAAAGTCAGTATCACGTCCGATTGAAGTGATCCAGTTATACAGCTCTTTCCAGTTGTTCAAGTCTTCGTCAACTATAAACCTCAACGTAAACTCCTCATAAGTAATGTCATCTCCTGGGAAGAAGTTTGACGCAAAAGGAGTTGGTTGAATCGCTTGCCCTAATATCAATCCAGGAAGATTCGCAGCTTGCACAAAAAATTCTGTGTTTGGAATCTTCTTGAGCTGGAACTGAAACCCAGTCGGCGAAAGATAGTTTTTATTGGAAGGAGCTCTGCTTAGTGCTGACATATCATTTCCTAAACTCTACTTCTATATTTAGTCGTAAAAAAAGGGGAGCCGAAGCTCCCCCAAAATAACTACTATTGTAGTCTTTTTTATTATTTTAAACTTTATTACATCAAGTTAGAAACAGCTACAAATCTGTAGTAGATGTTCTTGTTAGCGAATGCAATAGTTCCATCTGCAGCAGATGTAGCGAATGGGTTCGCGACCATGCCGTAGCGAGTCTTGAAACCAATCTTAGGCTGGAAGGTATCTTCACCAACCGCACGAACCATCTGGAGTGGTACGTATGGGCAGTAGAACAAGCCAGCGTCGAACGCTGAAGAACCTTTGTAGCCGATGGTAACATACTGGTTACCAGCTGATGATGAGAAGTATGGGTCGATATAGACACGAATACGTCCGTTCAATACACCAGCAAACGTGTTACCAGTGTCATCTACCTGAAGGTTGTTGCTATCGAGAGCAGGAGTGTAGTCAAGTACACCAGCCATCTGAAGAGCAGAAGCTACATCAGAAGAACAGATCATGACGTTACCCTTACCACGACGAGTTGCCTTAGCAATTTCGTTCGCATCACGCTCAATTTGGAACATCAGACCTTTGAACTTCTCTACAGACCAACGTCCGTTAGAGTCAACATCAAGGTTGAATGTACCAGCAGATGCTACGTTGTTCTGAGCACCAGCAGTAGCAGTATAGTTGATAGTACGAACTACTTCGCGGTTGATTTCAGAAAGGATCTCAGCTGACAAGATGTTTGCCAACTCAGACTCAGCGTCAAGACCGTGAACAGCCTTGAGATCCTGAGCGAGTTCCATTGTGTACTCAGCCTTCAACGCACGAGAAACTGCTGTTACAGCAACCTTCTCGATTGAGAACGCCATTTCACGGAACTGCTCACCAGTCGCTCCACCCAATGCTTCCGCTTGAGCAGTAGTCATACCAGTTGCAACAGTGTAGCCGTTAGCAGATGCACGTGAAGTAGGATCAGAACCAGTCTGACCAACAACAGTACCAGCGTTAGACTCGTCGATGTTATTAGTTGACGCAGTGTTCGCAGCATAAGACTTCGAGAATGAAGTATCTGCTTCGTTGAACAGTGCCTCATCACCAGTCTGGCTGTTAAAGCGTGAACGCATCGCAAAGATAAGTCCTGTAGGACCAGTCATTGGCTGAACACCAGCGATATCATATGCGATCAGATTAGGCATAGAACGACGGACCAGTGAAATAAGTACTGGATCGTATGTGTCGATAGCACCATCTGATGCAGTAGATGACGATGCACCCATTGCGTTAGTTGGTGCAGCCTCTAAAAGTGAAGTTTGCTGTGCAAACCCACCAGAACGCCCCTCGCGAAGAGATGCTTCTTGGTTTTCTAATAGTTGAGCAGTAACAGCACGACGATGAGCATCGTTAATACCAGGAGCTTCTGGATGTTCAAGGACGGGCTGCCATTTATTAATAAGTTGATCAACAGTATTCATTGATTTTTCCCCTTTACCTTATTTATTTTTTTGTTTTCAATTGAGACAAGTGAGTCATGTATCTTGCCATAGTGTCAGACATGCCGTTGGTATCAATCCCATCGGTTGATTCATCGATTTGCTCATCGTCACTGACAGTTGCTTCGGTTGGGAAATAGTTTTCCTTAACCATAGCGACTTTCTCACGGAATTGGTCATCATCTTCATACTCAATCCCTTCTGCCAAAGACTTCAGCTTCTCTACTTGAGTATCAGCTAATTCCTCTGACAATTCGTCGATGACAGCTGTTCTTTTCATTTCAGACAATTCCTTCTGAATTGAAATAGAATAATTAACAGCTTCATCCAAAGACTCTTCAAGTTCGTCTACTTTGTTAGCCAGATCTTCGACTACGTCGACTTTCTCTTCTGGCACATCAACGTAGTGCTCAACGAACAAAGACTTGAGACCTTGCAGGAATTCTTCTGCAATCTCAGCTCTCATACCACGCTCAATAGCGAGTTCGTTTTGCTCCATGAATTGCTCGACAACATATTCGAGATATTCATTTAACTTACCTGAAATTTCTTCTTTAATTGATTCGAGTTGTTCTTCAACAGCGTTATCAATATCTTCAGAAACAGTTGTAATATGCTCATTAACCTGAGCAACTACTGCTGCTTGGAAAAGTTCAGACGCTGTATTTTTAAATTCTTCTGAAAGAGATTCATCAGAACTAAAGATAGCTTCGATATCTGCAGAAATGTCAAGATCTTCTTTAGTCATCTTCTTACCTTTGTAAGATGATTTGACCATTTTCTTCTTGGACTTCATTTCTTCCATATCGTCGTCATCGTCATCGTCATCGTCATTATCTTCGCCATCCATCGCTTTGAGCATTTTTTCGTAAACTGACTCAAGTTCAGCTTTCTTCATTTCGCCCATTTTTGACATCATAGCGTTGATCATACCCATCTTAGTTGATGGTGCTTTAGTATCAGATGAACCTTGCTTGACTGCTGTAGTCTCGCCACCCGTTTTATCGGCTGAACGCTTCGCAGCTTCGTCAAGTTCCAAGTCTTGATCTACTGTCTCATCGATCTCGACTTCGGTATCGTATTTCTGGTCAACCATTGGTATTCCCCCTAGTGATTAATTTATTTATAATTTTCTCAAATTTTCCATAAATCTACGGAAAACACGCAACTTCACCTCGTCGAGATTCCGAGTTGTTGCTTCCTTTACTTCATCATGTAATTCGGAAATATCAACCTCTTTTATGAGACCGTTTTCCCAAATCCATTCCTTTCCTTCCATGATACCCTCTACGAAAGCATCTGGTGCTGAAGGATCGGCTACAATGTCAGCTGCAGTAGCAAGATAAAAATCACCTTGTACTTCGGCTGCACCACCTTTTGACTGTTTTAGTGTTCCCATACCTCTAGATGAAACACCAAGACCTGCACCTTCGTCAATGAAGTTTTTAACGATATTCCCCATGGGAGTATCCATAATCTTAGCAGAACCGATAAAGTTATTTCCATCCTGCTTTAATTCTTTAATCATATGCGAAACTCTGTCTAAGTTTACAGTTGGACCTTGTGGGTGTCCAAGTTCGCCATATGCTCTGTTCTTAGCAATATATTCTTTATTGTATCTTTCGACTTCTTTCGCCAATACTTCTACAGGATAGACTCGACCATTACGATTCTTGATTTCGCCTTGCATAAAGACACCGCGAATCATATAATCTTTCTTTCCGCTGTCGTCAGCTTCAGTCAGATACTGAACATCTTCATTTAATTCTGTTATTAGTTTCATGTTACAGTCCTAACGTTTTTCTTTTTCTTAATGTCTTAGATCTCTTACGCAAAGTCTGAGACATTTTTCCCTTTCTCTTCTTAGCAGCCTTACGTTGAGCCATCTTTCTAGCTCTACGCTCAGCGGCAGACATTTTAACAAGTTTTCCGCCACGAACAGTGTAACCTGCTTTACCCGCAACTTTTTTTCTTCTTTGAACTTGTCCGCCACGAACTCTATTCACTTTTTTAAAAGTGACTTCGTCCATATTGGCAAATTCAAAAAATGTCAGCATTACGCTCTAAATCCGATTCTAACAGCTTTAACTTCTACATTTGATGAAAGATTATCTGTGTAATCCTTTTCTACAAACTCAATACCTTTAGAAGCCATCGTGAAAGTGCCGATAGTATTAGATCCATCGTTGCTAGTATGAGTAATCAAAGCTGGTGTATCTTGATCGTTGTAAACACGAACCAACTTTGCATCAAAAACTGTATTAGCAGTAGTCAATGCTATTTCGTTATCACCTTGAAGTTTAATGATACTGGGCATTATCTTCTCGCCTGTTTAAATGCAAAGTCAACCATTTTCATGAAGGAAGAAACATCTTTGTTTAGCATTCTTTCCAACTTTTTTTGGTTTGACGGATTTACCGCATCATAAACTTTTGTGATAGCACTGGCTGTCATCAAGTCTACTGGCGTTTCATCTCCATCGTCAAACTTAATAGACTTTGTGCCTTTACGCTTGACGATATCTCTTAAATCTTTGAGGACATTCTTTTCAGCCATCGTATTTGTTTCTTTGTCAGAAATACGTTTGGCTTGCCCTTTATCTGACTTGAACTGACCATCCGTAGCAACAGGGTAATCAGTAGCCTGCGTTCCGTGAACTGCAAAGAATGCTTTATCTTGCTCAGATCGAGGATTAATTACCTCATTCATTCTTTTTCTAAGTTCTTTGAATGGACGTGCCATTGTTCTCTCCTATAATCCTTACAATATATTTATAAATTATGCAAAATAAGGTATTTTGTAGTCTGTTCCATCAATTGTCACTGTCAAATATCCATCTGGATTAGCAACTACTCTATCGTTGTTAGTTAAATTTTTCAAGATTGAGGTGACTGGAGTATTGTCCCCTGTAGTTGTTAATTGACTAAATGAATTAGCAACTGTCAAGTAATTAGCAACTGTAGTATTCACATAGCTGTTGGCAGCGGCATAAGATAAATCCGCTTTCAGTGATAATTGATCATTGACATAAGTATTAGCAGCGAATGTTGCATTTACATAAGTATTTGCTGCTTTCCCTGCATCTAATGTATTTACACTACTATTAATTGTAGTGACAAAATTAGCATCATCGCCTATCGCTGCAGCAAGTTCATCTAATGTGTTTAATAGGTCTGGTGCACCATCAACTAATGTACTGAGCTGATTACTCACATATGATTGCATGAACGCATTACTTACTGCATCATCAATTAATCCTGTAAGTCTTAATGTGACATTAGTAGAGTCAGGTCTGCTGAATACAATTGTATCGTTTGCGTCATACCATTCTACTGAAGAAATACCAATAGACTCAGCATTAGCTACAGTAATATAATTTTGTAATTGTGTATTAGAAGCGAGGTTTTCTATTTCGCTATATTTTGCTAATCTTGCTCCACCAACTGCTGTTCCATCGTGTACAGCTAATGTGTTGATGTCTGTGATGACAGTGATCTCACCATTGGCGCCAGTGAAATTATTATGCTGGGCGAGCGTTCCTCTGCGTAATTGTAGAATCGTTGCCATTAGTGATCTATGTCTCTATAATCTGTCATACATTGTATTTATTTTACGCAGTTAGTAGTCCTAAATCTTGACCAATTAACTGCCCTGAAGGCTCCATTAAATCTGTGGCAAGTTGAGTAGGAACACCAAACGCATCAGTCGATCTTGCAGCAACTGTTCCTAAATCACCACCAACCTCTTCATCACCTGTGTTCGGGTTAATAACTGTATTGGCACTGATTAATGTTATTAAGTCAGATATTTTTCTATAAGTATTTTCTAAGTAGTTATTCGCAACAAGAGTATCGGTATCAGTAGAAATCAAGTCAGCATTATTAATTACAATTTTAGCTCTTGATGCATTAGTGGTGGATTCCCTCGCAGTAATTTCAGCAACACCAATCGTTACTGTATTTGAGGAAACGTATAAATCTTTGTATCTTTTATCTGGCGTACCAAGACTATAAACATTGTTAGCATCGGGGATGATGCTTTTAGTGGTAATAGATGTCGAGAAAACATTTTGTACTAATTGTGGATCATCATCAGCTTTCGGATACACTTTGAACTGGAACATTTCAGCGGAAGCATTCCAGACTGGAACATAGTTATTTTCCAGTGTTAGTGTATCTACATCATCCAAGTTCCGCATTCTAACTTCACCACCACCAGCTGTACCAGCCATGGTGAAGCGATTGCCTCCGACGGTGCTAGATACTTTAGCAGCAACGTCATTCTTTAATTTTGTGACATCATTAAAAACTTTAGATTGTAATTTTTCGAACCGATCTTCTAATGGTTTGAGATCTGGTGTTAGTCCTGGATCACCTTTTTCGCCTTGTGGTCCACGCTCACCTTGCTCTCCTTTTTGTCCTCTAGGTCCAGCTGGTCCAGCTTCACCACGAATCCCCTGCTCGCCCTTCGGTCCAGCCTCGCCTTTCTCTCCACGTGGACCCTGTATTCCCACGGCTCCATCCAGACCGCTAGGACCTCGTTCCCCTTGAATGCCTTGATCACCTTTGTCCCCTTTATCGCCCTTGTCGCCTTTCTCGCCTTGTTCGCCAGTATCGCCTTTTGGACCTTGTGGACCGATCTCTCCTTGATCTCCTTTATCCCCTTTTAGTCCTCTTGGACCTTGCTCTCCAGGATCACCTTGATCTCCTTTTTCACCCTTCTCACCAGTGTCGCCTTGTACACCTTGAACACCCTGTAGACCTTGGATGCCCTGATCACCTTTATCACCTTTATCGCCTGTGTCACCTTTTGGACCCTGTGGACCCATGTCTCCTTGTGGTCCAGGAACAGGCTCTTCGGTTAAAACTGTTGGGGGTGCGTATGAGTTGTCAAGTTCTTCAACCTGACTTTGTAAGGATTGTAATTGTTCAGTGAGCTTAGAAATCTCTTGCTTAGTATATTGTATACTGGCAGCAAGAGCTTTCGCAAGTTCTAGCTGATCATTCCTTTGACTCATTGATTTGTTCCTTGTCACTGTTCAAATCATTAAAAAACTTAGTCATGGAACGAGTCAATTCTTTTTGATCCTCATCACTTTCACCAAACATTTGAGGAGAATTATTAGATATTTCTGGTTCTTCTACTTCTTCTTCCGCAGGTGGTGGTTCATCACCCTGAGCCATCTGCTTATCCATTAACTGCATTTCTTCTTCAGATTGTTGAAGAACCTGTTTACGCACATATTCAATAGAGAAATACTTACCAACATAGTCATCAATATCACGCAATAATGATAACCGTTCTCTAATAAGTTCAGCATCTTTCAACTCAGTGAAATGCGAATCTCTATTGTAATCATAGTTTATCTTTTCTTTAATCTCACTCCATTCAGCCTTGGTGATAACACCTTTCAAGACCAATTGAGTTTCTAAAATTCTATCAAAAAGATATGCGAAACGTGAACGTAATCTTGTAATGAATTTAGCAAACTTCAATTCATCACGTGTAATTTCTGATGCTCTGCCCATCCCGAATGCTTGATCTTGTTCAAGTCTAGTTGATGGTACATTAAGAGCTTTGTATAGTTTTCTTTGGAAATATTCTACGTCAGCCAACTCACCCAAATTTTGCCCTGCGGGTAGAGTAGTGATCTCAGTTCCTCTGCCGCCTTCACGACGAGGCAACCAATAATCCTCTAGCATAGTCTGATAACGTCTGTCATCGCGAATCTCGCCAGTCTGAGCATCATATACTAGTTTATTCTTATACTTCACCATGATGTCACGCAGATATTGCTCTGCTTTCATCTTAGGCAAGTTACCTACATCAATGTAGAAGATGCGACGCTCTGGTGCTCGAGAAATACGATAAATGACTGTAGCATCTTCCAGCATACGCAACTGATTCAATGGCTTCATAGCTTTATGTAAATGCGAAATAGTCATTTTGTTATCTTTGTCAGTAAGTCCTGACGTCACATAAGCTATTGAATCTGGTGAAATTTTAACACCTGTAGAATTAGTAGCACCACCATATTGAGAATTACTTTTGTTCATATACAAGAAGTAATCTACGCTTTTGTGTGTGCCAACACCAATTCCTGTTGGGTCTTTTTCTCTAACCTTTTCTCTAACTTTTTTGATTTTTCTTGGATCAATAAAGCGTAATTCTTGAATGCCTCGACGAGGATTTTTTTCATCGATCATCATGTGGTAGTAAACTCTGCCATCAACATACCACTGTCGGAATGCCTCATATCCCTGATTATTGAAATCAAGCATAGAAAGAACATTGTCGAACTCATCTCTGATTTTATCTTTAATAGTTTTGGGGAGCTTGGTGTTTTCCAGATTGATTTTTACTGGACCACCGTTCTCATCATAAACGATTGCTTCGTTGACAATATCATCGATGGCTGACTCACATTCAGCAGTAGTAGCCATGTCGCGATATTTATTAATGAGATCAGACTCATTTCTAGCCTGCCCCTCAATATCCATATAGGTGCCATAAACACCTGCAGATTGGATGGTTACCGCACCATCTTCATCGGGTGGAGGCGCAAATGAACGTACAGTATCACTCTGCGCTTCCTCTTCGTCACGGGAAATTTTAAAACCGAAAAGTTGGATTGCCATTTGTTACCTCAAAATAAAAGAGTGGAGCACCAGTTTAATATTTAGTACTCCACTCTCAGTGGTTTTAGGTGGTAACGCCAGCGATATCGAACCAATCAAATTGATAAGTTACTGTAAACTCTTCAATCGTATCTACTGTTTCCCACGCAAGATCAATTGCTGATACGTTGGTTGGGAATATGTTACGAATATTCACAGCTTGAATGATTCCACCATCTTTAGAATAATGGCGAACAACTGCATCACTAGTGTATGAAGTTGGATCTGAAGTTGCTCCACCAACACGCTGTGCAGCATTTTGCTGGTGTGAAGCGATTCTATCCATCCAACGCATATGAGCATCATACACGTTGAAGTCTTCATCGTTAATGACTGTTACTGTCCACTCAGCAAAGGTGCGGTCGCCCGCAACCTTTACAGTTCTGCCGAAGTAAGGAACTTCAATAATGCCGATTGTTGACTCAGGTAACTGAGCAGCTTTACAAGAGAAGGTGAACTTATTGACGTTCAACCCAATCCCTAAACCTGGATCAGTCACCTGCACTTCAAACAGGCTAGGACGAGCACCACCAAATTGTAGGTTGTCTCTAAAGTTTGCGACTGAAAATGCCATTTAGGTTTCTCCCTTAAAACTGTCCGACGATTTCGTTAAATTCAACACCAGATCTCACCGCAACGAAATTCAACTGAATGAAGTTGATAGAACGGTTCGGTTTGATATAAATGTCGCCGACAAACTGATTACTGTCAATAATCTCAGCAGTATTGTTTGTTTCATCCGCAACTACACGGAAATCTACAATACCTCTACGAGCTTGTACAGTTCTCAAGTATGGTTCGATCAGATTAACAAACTGCTGTCTAGTAAACTCATCGTTGAACTCGAACAGTGAAGACTCAGCTGCAGCTGCGATTGCTTCTTCGATGGTAATAAACAGTCTACGAACGTTGATACGATCAAACGCAGAAGCACGTCCCAACAGAGTCTTATCGCCGAACAAGAGAGTTCCTTGATTGGGGAAAGTTACAATTGGGTTGACACCATTCTTGTAAAGAGTGTCACGTTCTGCTTTCCTAGGATTGAACGACAACTTACGCACATTCTTAATCCGTCCACGATCAGTACCTGCTGGAGAGAACCAAGGATCTCTAACTTGATCAGTTCTGGCCATTACACCAGCCAGATCACCTGACATATTAGTGTAGCGATACACATCGTTATATTTGTCAAAGCGGTTTTTCCAAGCACTACCCATTATAGCGTATGAGCTTGATGGTAATGAGTTTCTATAAGTAACTACACTACTCGCTTCGCTACCATTATTATCAACTACATCAGCACGTCTAGGTGAGAGCGTTACAAGAACGTCCTTACGCACTTCAGCAATATTGTTGATCATATGAGTAGCAATTGTTTGATCGCCTCGTGTTTCAATTAAGAAAGCAATATCCGCTTCATCTTCATTCTTGAAGTAATCAGAAGCTGTCACAACTTCAGAAGCAGTAGTATCAACACCATCTGCCCCACCTGCCATTGAGCGAGTATGAGGAGCGAATGTATCAAACGTAGTAGCAGTAGAAAGTTCACTACCCCAGTTTGAAGAATCACCAGGATGATCTAACCACCAAACATAACTTGAACGTCTGTTGACTACATCTTTGTAGTAATTTGATGCTCCAGTTTCATCTTTTGCATCAGAACCTTTAGAAACATTTTCAAATCTTTCTAGTACCTGATCCGCGACACCAGTCCAAAGTCCATCTTCATCAACAACAACTACGTGCAGCTCATCTACTGAAGAACCCTTTGTAGTTGCGTCAGGTGATGTTCCTGGAGCCCGATCTACTGAATCAAAGTATTCCCAACGTCTTGTTGGTGTACCACTATCAGAACTATTAATCACAATACCGTCTGTATGAGCAGTAGCCAACGTCAATGACGTGTTACTGGTAATAGAGGAAACCTTAATTGTTTGTCCACCCAAAACAACCAGATCACCAACTACCAACTCTGATTCAAATATTGTGTTATTACCTGTCAATGTGGTACTGTTTGCAGTAACTGCAACATTACCAGTTAAGGTTGATTCAAAAGCGTCCGATCCTGAACACAAAGAAATTTTTAGTGAATTACCAAGCGCACCAGCATACTTGGCTGCAAAGACACCTGAGTTTCCAGATCCATCTTCGTAATTTTCTTCGTAATGAAGTTCATTTTTTACCAAAAGTCCTGTACCAGCTGTATTAGATCCAGTGGTGGCTTCTGATGTTGCGTTTAAAGCGTCTGATGCATAAGCACGAACTACATATAGCGCACTTGCATAAGAAAGGAAATCAGCAGCAGCAAAAAAGTCCTGTGCATTATTAGCATTAGGTTTTTGAAAATTGCTTACTAATTCTTCTTCATTTGTTACAAGGACACGTTCTTCAACAGGTCCCCAACGAAACTGTCCAGCCAATCCTGCAGCGGAAGTTGCCACAGCTGGGACGATGGTGGTCAGATCAATTTCGCTAACATTTACTCCTGGACTTACCTGCAGAGCCATCTTATTCTCCCTAAAGTTATTATTAGCAACTTATTTGTTGTTCAGTTATTTATAAATTGCCGTATTTTTTATCCAATAGGGTCGTGATAGGTGAACCACCTAGTTCCTGAAGTATCAACAATTGATTCATCATCATGACCATCATTGATAATTCCGAAGGGGAGCATTTCATTTTCGTAATTGTCTTCATGTTCTTGAGCTAATTTTCTACGAACATCCAAATCAGTTAATTCTTTAAAGTATGTTTGCGATGACATCCATGCAAACAAAACACAAGTCATTACCAAATCATCATGATGCCCTTGTTCTGCCTCATACGACCCACCACGTTGCGTAAAACTAGAAAGTTCAGCAACAGTATCAAAATCGTTAATAATCAGTTGATCATTTTCGATCAACGTCTTTAAGTTTGAACAACCAATTTTCTTTACAGATTTCGTTGTTCGAACACCTAATTGGGAGTTCTTTCCGAAGCCACCCCCTAACTGCTGTCCGCCTCTACCCATGGGTGTGGTTGACATCATGTTTTCGTATTCTAAGTCATTATATAGTGCATCAGCGACTTGCCCACCAATATCGTTGATCTCTACTAAAATAAAAGCATCATTATACGCTTTTGCTATCTGGTGAATGACATTAGGAAACACCATCGGATTAATCATATTATTTTTGTACTTAGCAACTTGCCTGTATGGTATCTGAGAAATATCAAATACAGTGAACGCAGAGTAATCATTCCCAACACCACGAGCAACGTCAACTGTTATAGCATAATTATGTCCAGCCGTAGGCTCTTCATAATAGTCGACTTCATTTTTTCTTACCTTTGGATCTCTATACGCAATTGATGAAATTTTCGATGCGTTAATGAGAGTGTGCGAAGAACCAATAAACTCACATTCAAATTCTTGACGGAACTGTTCTTCAGAGGTATTTTTGATTGTTTCCTCTCTCCACTTGTCATCCCTTCCTGGAACTTGTGACCAGTGAACGTCAATAGGAACGTATAAGGATCTTCGCTCAACAGCATCAGTCCACATTTTGTAAAAGTGATTCATTCCATTAGGAGTTGATACGATAATAACTTTTGATGTTTTACCTGAAGTCACCGTAGGATAAACTGAAGCAAAGAAGTCCTCAGCCATGTTTTGTGGTACGAACGCAAACTCATCTAAGAAAATGAGGTTGAACGATCCGCCTCGAACAGCTGACGAAGAAGTTGCTGCTGCGAGTATTTTTGAACCATTCTCTAATTCAATGTTACCTTTGTTCCATACAACAACACCCTGTTGAAGCCACTTGGGTAAATGCTCATAAGCTATCTGGATTTTACCCAACAGTTCTCTTGCTAGTGAACCTTTGTTGGCTAAGATGGCAATATTCTGTTGTTCGCTGAAAAGAATGACCCACAGCATATAAGCTGTTACAGTCGTAGACTTACCTGTCTGTCTAGGCAACTTATTAATGACGAAACGATTGTTCGCGAATGTTTCTACCATATCGCTTTGGTAGTCATACATTCTGAATTTAACCAAACCCTTGTCAATGTTTACAATCTTCACATATTTTTCAATAAAATAAACAGGATCTTTCATACATTTCATGTATTCCTCGATCTGCTTCTTAGTGAAGTCAACTGCTACATTGGATTTTTTTAGATTGGGGTTGCCAAGATAATTTTCACTCATCATCATCCTCATCAGTCTTGCCTGAGATCAACCTATGTAAATCTGAAGTTGATCCGACAAATAACGAATTATGTGTTACATTGGTGTTATGTTCATTTTTAACTTCTTGATTGATGTCTTTATATTTTTTTGACAAATCAAGCAAGTCTTTGTTGGCAGAAGCAATAGTGTTGATTAGTTGAGCTATGACTTCATATGCTCTTGGTGATTCACCTTCACGTGCAATCATCATAATCCCATCAATGGCTTGCTGACCACGTTCGATTAATTCTCTGAGGTTTTGTCTAGCGTATTCAAAATCAGCATCAACTGATTGCTCACTATTTACAATTACTTCAGCTTTTTCTAATATTTCTTCCCCTTCCTCAATTACTTCATAAGCAGAGGCAGGGATATCAAAAACATTATTCAACTTCTCATCAACTGTAGCCATGTTTTAAATATTCTCAGTTATACTCGTACTAAATCCAAAATCATCATCTGCGTCAATTTGACTTATTGGGACGGATAGGGCAGCATTACTTGTAGGAGTACCATCAGATTTTAATGCTGGTCTGGTGAACACATTACCCAATGGTTCAGTATTACTTATAACGTTGTTAGAGATACCTGTTGTGACAGTTTGATTGTCAAACTCTAAATTAGGAATATTCAAATTAATTGTTGAAGACTTAATCAGTCCAGAACGATCTCTAACTGGTGGGAAGATGTATCCTTTAACAGTGAAATCTAACTGCCAAGTCAACGCTCTACGCTCCTCAAAATTGCCGTCATAGACATCTTCCGATGACACTGAGGTTAATATAGTTGGAACATCCAGATTAAGATCCATTTCAGGAATTAATCTCATTGTACTCATGAACTCAGGAGTAAAGAATGGAAGGATTTGTTCTAAGATCTGAGTACCATCTTCAGCATTCTTCACCAGAATATAAACTGAGAACTCAATATCATAGGGAACAGGCGAATACATCGCTTTTAATGCTTTACTATCAGTCGTGGATAGTTTATAATGATTCTGTAAGGAATTTAAACGTCTTTCTGATGCATAGTTCATTGACGTCATTTCAAAACCAATTCTTGGTAATGTTACAGCAAACTTCTGATCATTTAAATCTGGGAAAGCGGTGACTCGTGCTAACCATTTCTGTTTTGGTCCATACGCAATCGGTACAGCAATCGTCTGTACTATGTTTCCTGAACTGTCTGTTCTGGCGACTTCAATATCATTAAACATGTTACCAATCATGATAACATATTTTCTTAGTGTACTGTGATAAAATTTATGGCCAAACATTTAGTATTCCTGTACTTCCGAGAATGGATTTCGCTCAGAGAAATCAATAATTGAAAGTGACTGTTGCCTGTAATAATCGTTTTGAGCAAGTCCATCAATACTTTCAACATCAACACCAATCTGTACATTATCAGAATCAATACTTGCAGACTCAAATACAATACTGTCGCCATCTTCGCTGAGTAATTTATTGCCGTCTTCAAGTAGAACTTCTGATGCACGGAGATCTAAACTTTCATTCAGTGCCATAGTGTCAATAGAAGTGTTGCCTGTAGCAAAACGCTCACTAGAGAACTGGAACAATTCACAGCGCAATTCATAAGTATACAATGTACCGTGTGGGTAGAATGTTTCTTCATCTTCAACGAACTTCACTTCAAATACAG